>Ga0134125_10000120_pt1 | contig 117236 bp, 77 predicted proteins | sample KB31751_FD_96464 | JGI IMG/M metagenome (GOLD analysis project Ga0134125, IMG submission 96464) | Terrestrial soil microbial communities with excess Nitrogen fertilizer from Kellogg Biological Station, Michigan, USA - KB3-175-1 | ecosystem: Environmental > Terrestrial > Soil > Unclassified ... | reverse complement strand
TCAAATCTGATGCAAAGAGGAGATTTACGTTTCAACTTCAACTCCACTCAATCAAACATCTGTGGAATCTGCGTAATCTGCGGCTAGCTCTTTCTCGCGCCAAACAAACCATCCTCCAGTGCCCAGCACAATCAACAACATCCAGAACGGATAACGAAGACGATAAAGAGCGCCGAGATTTGCCGTGACTAGACTTAGAGCCAGAACGCTTCCCACCGAGACCGTCAACAAAAGCCACAAGGGCAACTGACTTCTCCGGCGCCACAAAGCCACGCCAACCAGAACGTAAGCTACATACATAACCATCATCTCGAGTCCGCTGAGAATTCGTCCGCCGCGTCCGACTTTGGCGCCAGTTCCCAACCAGGTTTCCGGGAAAGGCGCGAATAGTCCAATCTCCAATGCGCGCGGAACATACGCTACAACTTGACCCCAGCTTTCGAGTCGCACCTCCGAATCGATCGCAGAAGTGGTTCCCGGATAGTTCGCGTAAAGGTAACGAGCCCAGGCAAGCTTTTCGCGCAGGCGAGACAATCCTCGTGAGGTCCGCGACGGTGGTTGTACGGGCTCCGGCGTCCCGGGAGCGCGGTTGATTGTGATGACCTGATTGGCTCCTGTTCCTGAGACAATTATGAGCGGATGCGGGTTAGGCTTGCGATACTTGCCGAGCAGCTGAGGCGCACCGAACAGAGTAACAATTAGGAAGAAAGCTGCGACGACGTTGCCGGCGGAGACAGTGCGCTCGCGCAAAAATCTAACTGCTAACAAAGCGAACGCCACCACCAGTACTAACAGTAAGAACTCCCAAAAATCAGCTTTGATTATCCAGAGCAACGCGAGCAAGGCTCCGCCGATCAAGCCATGTAAAAGTCCCGACCTCCAATCAAGACTTCTAATCAGCAGTCGAGCGCAAATCAGGATCAGCCCAAGAAAGCCTGAGATGAAAAACTGGTCCTTAAGAACTTGTGTGCTGTGTAGAAGGAATGTCGGCCAGATGGCGACTACGACCGCTGCCGCGAGTCCCACCCGCCTCTCAAAGAGCTCAGTTCCCAGCATGCAGACAACGATAAGGACGGCGAGAAAACCGATCAGATTCAACGGCTCGACGGCGAGTATGTTAGATCCAAGCAACGGACCCAGAGCTGCGATGGAAAGCGAATAGAGTTTTATATGCAGTGGAAATGAATCTGCCCACCAGGCTGCCATCCCGTCGCTTCGTAGCTGGCCCGCCAAAGTCGTCGCATGTCGGAAGTACTGACCACTATCGAGCGCGAACTTGCCGAGACCCTGTGCGTCGAACATTCCACCAAACAGCCCCAGGCGGCCAACAACGACGGCTCCGATCGACGTCATGACGTGGAAAATGGCTGCAACTAGAATCAGGAGTCTGGGCGTCGTCAACTTTGACATGGCTTGGCGGTTGGTTGGGATCATTCGCGAAGTAAGCATGTTCAAACGGGTAGTGACGCAGTTTGAGATTTATGCCATCGGGCTTGTCCCGTGGTGACTAACGCTGGCTGCTACGACTCGGCAATCGATAAGACAAAGGATGCCGCGGGCTCGCCCCGTGGTGACTCGCGCTGGCGCTCACTATCTAAAGAAGCGTTCGCGAAACCGTGAACCTCCACCGGCCAAGCCGGTGGCATCCAAAAAATGTTTTTCGGCATTGGCGTTAGCTGCCAGCGTCAAGTACCACGGGACAAGCCCGTGGTTTGAACGCCAACTGCTTAAGTACCAGTCAAAAGTCACTTTGGACACTGTTTGATACGTTCGCTAATATAGACCTGCTTTTCTCAACGATACCATGTCAAAGGCGAGCCTTCGGATTTCCAGGATCTAAATCTAGTGTGCGGAATTGCAGGAATAGTTCGTAACGAGGGTCGCGACGTTGACCAGGAATTGGTGCGTCGTATGACTAACGCCATCCGGCACCGCGGCCCTGACGAGGACGGATTCTACTTCAACGGCCCCGTTGGGCTGGGAATGCGCCGTCTGTCCATCATCGACCTCAAAGGCGGCCAGCAACCCATTCACAACCAGGACCGCTCAGCCTGGATCATGTTCAACGGCGAGATCTACAACTACCTCGAATTACGAGAAAAGTTGGAGAAGCTCGGACATGTCTTCTACACCAACAGCGACACCGAAGCCATTGTCCACGCCTACGATCAGTACGGTACTGACTGTCCCAATCATTTGCGAGGAATGTTTGCCTTCGCAATTTGGGATCAGCGTACGAACCAGCTTTTCATCGCGCGCGATCGAGTCGGTAAAAAGCCGCTATTGTATGCGCAGGTGAGTGGCGAGTTCGTCTTCGGCTCGGAATTCAGCTCCCTGCTTGTTCACCCGAAGGTGAGTCGCGACGTCGAACCCGAAGCGCTCCACCACTACTTAACGTTCATGTGCGTGCCGGCGCCGCTGACAGCTTACCGCGACATTCGCAAGCTGGAGCCGGGCCACAGTCTGCGTTTAAGCAAAGGCGAGATTCATATTGAACGCTACTGGCAGCCGGATTTTTCTCGCAAGCTGGATATTGACGAGACCGAAGCAGGCGAGCGCGCGATCGAAATCCTCCGAGATGCCGTCAAGGTACGCTTAATGTCTGAAGTTCCACTCGGTGCTTTTCTTTCCGGCGGCATCGACTCGAGCGCTGTGGTTGCTTTGATGAGCGAGGAATCGAGTTCACCGGTCAAGACTTTTTCAATCGGGTTTGAGGAGCAGGACTTCAGCGAGTTACATCACGCGCGCCGCGTCGCTGAGCATGTCGGCGCCGACCATCATGAATTCATCGTCCGGCCCGACGCGATGGAGGTGTTGCCGACTCTGGTCGAACATTACGGCGAACCCTACGCTGACTCTTCAGCTATTCCGACATATTACGTTGCTCGCGAAACTCGAAAACATGTGACAGTGGCTTTGAACGGCGATGGCGGAGACGAATGTTTCGCCGGCTATGAACGCTACGCCGCCATGCGACTCGCCGAACGTTATCATCGTCTGCCGGCCGTGTTACGTAAGGGTGTTATTGATTCGGCTATTGGAATGCTGCCGGCTTCGGAAACCCGCCGCAGCCGCGTTCGTGACGCCAAGCGTTTCATCCAGGCAGCGTCGTTGCCGAAAGTCGATCGCTACATGCGTTGGATCAGCGTCTTCGATACCGACGCGAAAGACGACTTGTATTCAAAAACGTTTCGTCATGAGACTGCTCAGTCACACTCGTCGGCTTTGCTCGAGCCGTGGTTCGCTCATGCGAACGGCGCTGGAGTTGTCGATGCCGCGTTGTTGGCGGACACGATGACCTATTTGCCGAACGATTTGCTGGTTAAGGTTGATATTGCGACTATGGCGGTCTCGCTCGAAGCGCGTTCGCCGTTTCTGGATCACAAGGTGATAGAGTTTGCTGCGAGTTTGCCCGAGAAGATGAAGCTGCGCGGGCTGACGACTAAGTACTTGTTGAAGCGTGTGCTGCGTCAACTATTGCCTTCGGAGAATTTGGGCAGACGCAAGATGGGTTTTGGCGTTCCGATCGGTCACTGGTTTCGCGGAGGAATGGAACGTTTTCTTCGCGAGACGATTCTTTCCGATAGGGCTTTGAACAGAGGCTACTTTAAGCCTGAGATCGTGAAGCAGTTAGTTGAGCTGCATGTGCGCGGCGAGCGCAACTACTCGCATCAACTCTGGACCCTACTGATGCTCGAACTTTGGTTTCTTAAGGATGGGCTTTGATCATTTTAGAAAGACGGTCTTTGTTCTTTGTACTTTGTTCTTTGTAGTTGAGTGACGGACAACTTGACGCTTCCTGATGGAAAGCGACAAACCATCCCAGCTACAACTGCAAAGAACAAAGTACAAAGAACAAAGAACAGCAAAGAATGTCGTTGCCTGATAAATAGATAGCGGAGGAAAACGAATTTGAAAGGTGTCGTGCTAGCTGGGGGATTGGGGTCGCGATTGCGGCCTTTGACTGCGGTCACAAACAAGCACTTGCTGCCGGTTTATGACCAGCCGATGATCTATTACCCGATACAAACCTTGGTAAACGCGGGTATCACTGACATCATGATTGTCACTGGCGGAAACTCAGCCGGGGATTTTCTTAAGCTAATCGGAAACGGAAAAGCTTTCGGGCTCAAACACATCAATTACACTTACCAGGAAGGCGAAGGCGGCATCGCTGAAGCTCTTTCGCTCGTCGAGCATTTTGCCGGCGGTGATGCAGTTTGCGTGGTTCTGGGTGACAACATCATCCAGGGCAACATCCGCGCGGCGGTCACCGCGTACAAAGAACAAGGTCAGGGCGCCAAGATAATTTTGAAGCAGGTACCCGACCCGCAACGCTTTGGTGTCCCGCTCCTCGATGGTCCGCGAGTCGTTCGTATCGAAGAGAAGCCTTCAGATCCCAAGTCCGATTATGCTGTCATCGGAATCTACATGTATGACCGTCATGTTTATGACATCATCAGAACTTTGCGTCCTTCCGGTCGCGGCGAACTCGAAATCACTGACGTCAATAACGCTTACATCGAACGTGACCAGATGACGTGGGACCAGCTCGATGGTTGGTGGACGGACGCGGGAACTTTCGAAAGTCTTTTGCTGGCGTCGAATCTCGTCGCTGAAACAGGCGCGAATAATCAGGAGCTAAAAAGTGAAGCTGGAATCAGCACCACAGTCTAACAATTTCATTACCGGCGAAATCGAAGGCGTGCTTGTGCGCCCACTGCGCGCCTTCGCTGACCAACGCGGCTGGCTCACCGAGCTGTTCCGGAACGACAGCCTCGAACCAGATTTCCATCCAGTGATGGCCTACATCTCCGCGACGAAACCCGGAATTACGCGTGGGCCTCATGAACATGAGGACCAGGCCGACTATTTTTGTTTTCTCGGGCCGTCCAATTTCAGATTGCGGATGTGGGACAACCGGCGGGACTCGCCTACTCGGAATCATGTGATGACGCTCGTTGCCGGGAGCAATAATCCGACAGTGATCCTCGTTCCCGCCGGCGTGGTGCACGCTTATCAGAACCTTGGTGACGTGGATGGGATTGTGATCAACTGTCCGAATCGACTCTACGCTGGTGAAGGCGGGCGCGGCCCCGTCGACGAAATTCGCCACGAAAAGGATCCGAATACGATCTATCGGATGGACTGAGGTTGATCGCAGGTTTGTGGTTTTGTTCTTAGTACTTGGTTCTTAGTTCTTTGTGCTTTGTGGCCGACGAGGTGTCGACCTGCGATTAACATGCAGGAAGTAGTCACGGGATTAGGTAAGCCACGAACTAGGCCAACACTCAAGTACAAAGAACAAAAAACAAAGAACAAAGAACTCCTTACAGAATGAAGATTCTTCGAATCATTGCGAGGCTGAATGTTGGCGGGCCGGCCAAGCACGTCGTTTGGTTGACGGCGGGCCTGGACAATTATGACTGCCAAACTTTGCTCGTGTCGGGCATGGTTCCGCCCGGCGAAGATGACATGGCCTACTTCGCCGAGCAGATGGGAGTCGAGCCGATCTACCTTCGCCAGATGAGTCGCGAGATTTCGATCAAAGACGCGTTCACGGTCTGGAAGCTTTTCCGGCTGTTCCTTCGAGAACGCCCAGACATCGTCCACACTCACACGGCGAAAGCCGGAACGGTTGGGCGCCTCGCCGGTTGGTTCTATCGTTGGGCAACACCGGGCACTCTGGTCGGCAAGCCGCGACGTTGCCATTTCGTGCACACGTATCACGGCCACATCTTTCATAGTTACTATGGCAAACTCAAGACGTCGGTTTTCTTAGCGATTGAGCGAACGCTGGCGCGACTGGTTACTGATCGAATCATTGTCATCAGCGACCAACAACGTCAGGAGATTAATCAGCAGTTTCAGGTTGGACAAGCACACCAATTCAATGTAATCCCACTCGGTCTGGACACGCAGGTCTTTGCAAACTGGGAGAGCCGGCGTCAGCAGTTTCGTGATGATCTGAATGCGAAGGCTGATGATGTTTTGGTTGGCATCGTCGGCCGTCTGACGGAGATTAAGAATCACCATTTGTTTTTGAAAGCAGCAGCTCTGTATAAGCAACTGCCGCAGTCCCGCCGGGTGCGTTTCGTCATCATTGGCGACGGCAATCTGCGCCCTGAGTTAATGGAAGCGACCAGGGCGTTGCGACTTGAAGACGACGTAATTTTCGCAGGAACGCGTCAGGATCCGGAGTACTTTTATCCGGCGCTCGATGTGGTGGCGCTCACTTCGCGTAACGAGGGCACGCCGCTGACTTTGATCGAAGCCATGCTTAACGCCCGCCCGGTGATCGCTACTTCGGTTGGAGGCGTGGTTGACTTGCTGGGCGCGATTCAACAAGAAGAGCCGGGCTTCACGATTTGCGAGCGGGGTATCAGAGTTAATGCAGATGATGCTGATGGCTTTGCTAAAGGTTTGGCGAAGCTGCTTGACGACGGATCCCTCCGCGTGCAGATGGGCGAGCGTGGACGACAGTTTGTCGAGCAGAACTACGCTAAGGAGCGTCTGTTCAAAGACATTTCCGAGCTTTACAGGGAATTGATGCACCAAAAAACTGAACCGGTTACCGCGCCGATGAGGCAACGTTCGGTTTGTTGAGATCCGAGATCTGAGATCTGAAATCTGCGATCTGTGATTCTAAACTTAGGGAGAGCTAAACATTGCGCGTATTGATCACCGGAGGAGCCGGGTTTATTGGCTCGCATCTTTGCGATGCTTATCTAAAACGAGGCGACGAAGTCTTCGTACTCGACGATTTATCCACAGGCAGCATTCGTAATATCGAGCATCTCAAAAACGAACCGCGCTTCCACTACACGATCGATGCGGTGCAGAACCAGCCACTAACCGCGGAGCTGATCGACCAGTGCGATGTGGTTGTTCACCTCGCCGCCGCGGTCGGCGTAAAGCTAATCGTCGAAAGCCCGGTGCGCACCATCGAGACCAACGTCCACGGGACCGAAGTCGTGCTTTCGCTTGCCAACAAGAAAAAGAAGAAAGTGCTGATTGCCTCAACCTCTGAAGTGTACGGTCTCAGCGCCGAGGTTCCATTTCGCGAGGATGGAAACCTGGTCATGGGCGCCACGACAAAGGGGCGCTGGAGCTATGCTTGCTCAAAGGCGATTGATGAGTTTCTCGCCCTTGCTTACTGGCGCGAAAGAAAACTGCCCACAATTGTGGTTCGTCTCTTTAATACCGTCGGCCCGCGCCAAACAGGACAGTACGGCATGGTCATTCCCACGTTTGTGAAACAAGCGCTGGCAGGCCGGCCCATCACGGTTTATGGAGATGGCAAGCAGTCTCGGTGCTTTGGCTATGTCGGTGATGTCGTGGGCGCCCTGGCGAAACTGATCGATCACGATGGCGCAGTCGGCGAGGTCTTCAACATTGGCTCAAACGAAGAGATTTCGATTGTCGAGCTGGCTAAGCGCGTCAAAGAGCTAACAGGTTCTGATTCTGAAATTGTCTTCGTTCCTTATAACGAAGCCTACGAGGAAGGCTTTGAAGACATGCCGCGGCGAATTCCGGATATTTCAAAAGTGAATGCGCTGGTCGGCTTCAAGCCTGAAATGAAGCTCGACGGTATCCTGCGCAGCGTCATTGATTATCAAAGCGGCCGGCCGTCGACTAACACCAAATAAGAACGCTGACCGGTGGTCTCCATTTGGAGTGCGCCGATCTGTCGGCGCTTTGGTCGCTGCGACCTGTCGCAGCAGGACGACGAGAACGGCCAGTAACAAAGCAGCACGGTGTCGAGCCGCCGCGGGCGAAAGCGGTGACAGGTCACCGCACTCCAAAATTAGGACACCAGGACGCTGACGAATTGCATAGCCGCTCGGTAGCCTAATCCTGCTGCGCTGCCAGCACGTCTTTTGAGTTTGGCGAATTGAGAATCCCACGATTGCCGTAATTGCGTGTTCAGCTCGCAATCTCGCTCCACATTAATGTTCTTGACCCCAACTTACATCGCGGCAATTGCCTCTACCTTTATTCTCGCTCTTGCGCTTACGCCTTTGGTGCGCGCTTTCGCGCGCAGTCGAGGCATGGTGGCACAGCCTAAGAGCGATCGGTGGCATAAAAAACCAACGGCGATGTTGGGAGGAGTCGCGATCTGGTTTTCAGTGGTCGCCACCTACGTTGTCTTCACGATGGCCGGTTGGATACCGGAATCGACTTACGGCCGCACGATCATCAATGCCGGCACATTTTTGTTCATCGTCGGTCTGGTTGATGACCTCATTCACACCAAGCCCTATCAAAAACTGATCGGCCAAATCATGGGGGCAGCCCTGGTCATCTACTACGGACTCAGCCTTCCGTGGACCAGATCGATCTCCGTGAATATCGCGTTCACGATCTTTTGGCTAATTGGAATCACGAATGCGATCAATCTGCTCGACAACATGGACGGATTGGCGGCGGGAATCTCTGCTATCGGAGCCTGCTTCCTGACGGTTAGTTTTGTAGCTAATGGCCAGCCCACCGAAGCTTTGATGATGGCTATGTTCGCTGCCGCGCTGTTGGGCTTTCTGGTTTACAACTCGAATCCGGCTTCCATTTTTATGGGTGACTGCGGTTCGCTGTTCATTGGGTTTTTCATGGCGAGTGCCGCGCTGGTTAACGTGTCGGGCGGTCGCACGCGAAGTTTTCTGCCGGTGCTGGTGGTTCCCATCCTGGTTCTCTTCATTCCGATTTTCGACACGACCTTCGTCACGATTCTGCGAAAGCTTTCCGGGCGCGCCGCCTCACAAGGCGGACGAGATCACACGTCGCATCGTTTGGTGGCGTTGGGCATGTCGGAACGTCGAGCCGTGTGGATGTTGTATGGATTCGCGGGTCTCGCCGGAATCCTGGCTTTGTTCGTGCGCCAAATGAAGCTGGATGTCAGTCTCGCAGCCATCGCCGCCTTCACGATTATTTTGACGCTGCTGGGCGTCTACTTAGCGGGAGTTAAGGTTTACGACGAGAGTGAAGCTGCGACTGCTCTCAAAGAAAAGCCGCTGTACACCTTTCTTGTCGATGTGTCTTACAAGCGGCGAGTGTTCGAGGTGATGCTCGACGTCATCCTGATCATTCTCGCCTACTGGAGCGCGTACGCTGTAAAGGTTGGTCCTTTTTCTGACAACCGGGCCTGGACGCTCTTTTTAAAAACGCTGCCCGTGCTGGTGTTCTTCAAGATGGCTAGCTTCCTGGTGCTGGGTGTGTACCGGGGCATCTGGCGCTACACCGGCATGGACGATCTGTTCACGTTCGTGAAAGCGGTCACGGTCGGTTCAATTCTCAGCATCCTCGTCCTTTTGTTTGCGTTTCGATTTCAGGGATACTCGAGAACCGTATTCGCGCTGGACGGTTTGTTTCTGCTGCTGCTGTTGGGGGGAAGTAGGCTCGCTTTCCGCTTCTTCAGAAAGATCTTGCCGGTGGCGCAGGACGGCAGCGGGCGTAGAGTGCTGATTTACGGCGCCGGCGATGGCGGTGAGTTGTTCTTGCGCGAGATTCGGAATAATCGCGACTGGAAGTATGCGGCGATTGGTTTTCTCGACGATGATCCGGGAAAGGCCCGCAAGGTAATTCATGGCCTCAAAGTGTTGGGTGAGGGCAATGATCTCGAGCGGGTTTGTCGAGAACAGAAAATCGATGAAGTATTGATCTCGAGTTCCCACCTGTCCGAAGACCGGCTTCAGGAGATTCTGGCGCGATGCCGCGCAGCAAACATAATCCTGAAGCGCATGCATCTTCGTATTGAAGAGTTGACCGATTAGCGACAACAGACTGTTTGTGAGATGGTCTGATTCGACGTGTGGGACGGGTTCCGATTTGCCATATATCATTTGCCGTTTTCCATTTGTCATTGCGTACACTCCGAACCGTTTGAATCTTTCTTACTCGGGTCAAAGTCACTACCTTGTCCAGCAAATGACAATTGGAAAATCGCAAATGATATATGGCAAATCGACCTTCCCCTTATTCGCTGATTGCCACACAACTTCCAAACAGACTAAGGTCTGCGCTACTTAAGTGACTGATCAACTTGTACATCTCAAAGTGCGCGGACCGGCCAGGTTTGTTCTTACCTTGTTGCCTTTGATTCTGGCGCTCGTAGGAACATGGTTTTCGGTGCGATGGTTTATCGGCAACACGATTGCCGATAATCTCAATCCTAACGATCGCGGGCTTGACAATGCGCAGCTGGCCGCAAGCCTTGCGCCTGCAGATCCATTGGCCCATTGGACGCTTGCTGAGCTGGAGCAAAGCAAACTCTCCGCCGATCAATTCAACCTTGCGCTCGGAGATTTCCAAAAGGCGGTTACGTTAGCGCCGCACGACTATCGCTTCTGGCTTGCCTGGGGTCGCGCGCTCGAGCAATCGGGAGATATCCAGAAAGGCGAATTGGCGATGCGCCGCGCCGTTAGCCTGGCTCCGGCCTACTCATATCCGCATTGGTATCTCGGCAACCTGTTGCTGCGCGAGGATCGCGTCAAAGAGGCTTTTGATGAACTGCGCACCGCGGGCGAAGCTGACCCACAGTTGCGTCCCCAGATCTTCAATCTGCTCTGGCAAGTGTATGGCGACAACCCAACGCAGCTCGGCGAGGCGCTGGGTTCGACGCCGGCGACTCGAGCTGAGTTCGCGAAGTATTTGCTCGAGCGGGGACAAACTGAAGCCGGACTGACTATCTGGCGGGCTTTGAGTCCGGAGCACAAACAAGCAAATCAGGCCATCGGAGAAAGTCTCGTCAAAATGTTAGTGGGCGGGAAGCGGTATTTGCTTGGCCTCGAAGTCTGGAACGACGTCTCGACTACCGATGGCACTCGCGGCAATGTGGGCGAGATTCTCAATGGCGGCTTTGAACGAACGAATACTGAGAGCACCAATCTATTTGATTGGCAGATAAAGTTTGGTCAACAAACGCAAGCCACTCTCGATCAAGGCGTGAAGCATGGCGGCTCTCAGAGTTTGCGGCTCGTATTCAAAGCCCGCTCGAACGTAGATCTCACGCTAACGCAGTTGGTCGTCGTGCAGCCCGGCGCTCAGTACGAGTTTGAAGGGTATCTCAAGACCAATGATCTAAAGAGCGCCGCCACGCCATTCATTGAAATCGTAGACGCAGTTACGGGAACAGTCCTGGGATCTTCAACTCCAGCTCCAACAGGCTTCAATGAATGGCAGCGCTTCGCGATTGCTTTCAAGACCGAGCCCAAAACTGAAGGTGTTCTGGTCCGATTGAATCGCGGAACGTGCACGGATAATTCTACTTGCCCGATCTTCGGCACTCTCTGGTATGACGACTTCGCTATCAAGCGCAGAAGCTAGATCACTAGCGCTCAAGGAGACTGCTGCTATCAGCCAGCCACACAGGTCGGCTGAAGGCCCCCGCATTGTTCCGCACACCATCTACAGTCGCTTTCTGTTTCTAACCATTTGTCTGGCAATCGTAATGTCGGCTTTGGCGTACGGAACTGTTCATTACTGGGCGATGGCTGTGTTTTCGTTGGCAGGATTAGGAATTGTTTTACTTTGGCTCGCAGATGGGTGGCGGTTGGGGATGCTGCGCATTAGTAAGAACGTCTTGCAGCTTCCGCTGCTTGGAGTGATCTTGCTGGGCTTGTTTCAGCTTTTGCCAGTTCGTTCAAGCGGCGATTCAGGTAGCCTGGGTGTCGCGCTACGAACCTTGTCATTCGATCCTTACTCGACTCGATTGGTGATCGTTCAGGTCGCCACGTTGCTGATCTTCTTTGGCGCGGCTTTGGTATTCATCGATACGCCGCACCGGCTGCGGATCATCGTGCGGACGATTGCCATTTTTGGTTTTGTGTTAGCCATTTTCGGCATGACGCAATCCTTCACGAGCCCAACCAAGGTTTATTGGGTTCGCGAGTTGGCGCAGAGCACCGCGTTTGGTCCTTTCATCAATCGCCATCATTTCGCGGGCTACATGGAGCTGGCCGTCGCGATACCACTGGGGCTTTTGTTTTCAGGAGCAATCGAAGGCGAGAAGAAGCTGCTCTACATTTTTTCCGCCGGCTTAATGGGAGTTGCTTTGATTCTCACCAACTCGCGAGGAGGAATCATCAGCTTCATCGCCGAGATATTGTTCCTGGTAGCTATCGTTGGTTTACGCAAGAGGCATCACGCGAGCTCATCAGAAGCAAGACGGCGGCGGATTCGTAGTGGAGCTACTCGTGCCGTGCTCGCCTTGATGCTGATTGTCGGAATTGTTGTCGCGACGGTATGGCTCGGAGGCGAGCAAGCGTTGACTCGCTTTGTCGGCTCAGTGAATACGGAAGACCCGACCACTGGTCGAGCTCATTTCTGGAACGTGACGCTCGATATTATTCACGCCCATCCTTTGATCGGCACCGGATTGGGCGCCTTCGGAATTGTTTACACGCGCTACGACACTCACAATGGATTGTACCGGCTCGAGCAGGCGCACAATGATTATCTGCAAGTGCTATCCGATGGCGGCATCATAGGCGCAGCCTTGGGTCTGTTCTTCATCGTGGCGCTGTTTCGGATGGGTTTGCATCGCCGTGAAAGTGGGGATGACTTTCGGCGAGGAGTGGCTACGGGGGCGCTGGCAGGATGCTTCGCTGTCTTAGTTCACAGCTTTTTTGATTTCACACTGCACACGACCGCCAATGCATTGCTGTTTCTCGTTCTGGCCGCGCTGGCAACGTTGAATGGTCGTGTCGAAGGGCGTAACAGGCGTCACCGCCGCCGCCGTCGTCGCAGTCGCGAATTGAGCGAGGCAGAACCACACCAACCCACTGCGTCTGTAACTTGATCGCTTCAAATTCATAAACGGCGTCGGATAGGCGGCTTGCCGCCGTACAGTGCGGTAAGGCTATGCCTCATCGGTTGGCTTCCAAATAAATTCTCTGGAGGCTTACCAATGGAGGCGTAGCCTCGACGAAAAATAATTTGGCTGCTACGGAAAGGCGAAGCCTTTCCGCACATCAGGCGGCAAAGCCGCTGTTTACGCTTCCAGGATTTTCGCAACAGCTTGAATTACTCGCTCGACATTGGCGTCGGACGTCCGCCAGTTGCAGACACTCACACGCATGGCTCGACGTCCGCGCCAAGTAGTGCCGCCAAAGAATGCTTCACCGCTCGCCAGAATGGCTGAGATGACTTCATCAGTCCGGCGATCGTGATCAGCCTCAATAGCGCCAGCTCGTTGATCGAGAAAGCGCACCAGTCCCTGATTAATCACCGGCTCCCAAACTACTTCCGCGCCCGTTAACTCTCCGATGCCAACCACGATAGCGTTCGCGTGCCGGCAACAGCGCTCGATCACATCAGCCAAACCGTCGCGACCCAACTGCCGCAGTGCTGCATAAGCAGGGAAGCAGCGACTCCGACGCGACCACTCAGGGTTCCACTCAACTTGATCGCGAGCTTCAGTCGCGTGCGTAAGGTACGCCGCGCGAATCGAAAGCGATGCTCGATGAGCCTCCGCATCAGCGACGAATGCAAAGCCGCAATCGAAAGGCACGTTGAGCCATTTGTGACCATCCGTCGCCCACGAGTCTGCCTGCTCCATGCTATTAACCAGATGTCGAAGTTGTTCACTTACAGCAGCCCATAATCCAAACGCGCCGTCGACATGTACCCACGCTCCAAACCGGTGCGCGATAGGAATGAGCTCAGCAAACGAATCGTAAGCGCCGATATTGATGTCGCCTGCTTGCAGCAGAACAATCGTGGGAACAGCGGGATCAGTTTCAAGCTCTCGCTCTAAAGCTTCAGCTACGAGCCGTCCTTCAGAATCGATTGGCAGAGCCTTGATGCACGAGCGTCCCAAGCCGATCAAGCGAACTGCTCGTTCAAATGAACCATGCCACTCAGTGCTGGATAGCACTCGAATTCGAGGCGAGCCGCTTAAGCCTTCCGTTTCTACATCCCAGCCTCGTGCTGCGAGCAACGCATGGCGCGCGGCTGCGAGGCAGGTTACGTGAGCCATCTGACAGCCGCTGAGCAACGCGAAGCTTGCGGATGGCGGAAGCTTCAAAACGTCTTTCAACCAGGCGCCGACAGTTTCCTCGACGACGCTCGCAGCCGGAGAGCATGCGTACATCGCTGCGTTCTGCTGCCACGCTGACGTTAACCAATCGGCGCCGATCGCAGCCGGAAGAACGCCGCCGATTACCCAACCAAAAAAGCGTCCGCCCGCTGAACCAAGCAACCCGCCGGCGACGTCATCGACCAACTCTGCGATGACTTGATCGGGCGGCAAGCCTTCGCGCCCGAGCGGTTTGCCAATGCGCGAGCGGAGCGTTTGTAAATCTGCGGTGGCAGCGACAGAAGTCGCATCAAGGTGCTCGAGATGCGACACCGCGCGAGCATGCGCGAGATCGAGGGCATTCCGAAATTCAGTCGTCAGTTTCTCCATGGCGATAGTTTAGGGGTTATGTTTGATCGAATCTATCCGAATGTTGCTTCTAAAAGATCTTGGATCTTTGGTCTTTGATTTTGTTCTTAGTTCTTTGTTCTTGGTTCTTTGTGCTTGAATCTCTGTTTCATTGTGCTGTCCTCAGGGGGAACAAGGCCGCGCGAAGGGAGAAGGGCCATGGGAAAGAAAAAGTCAGTGTGCCCGTAATTCAACGACAAAGAACAAAGAACCAAGTACCAAGAACAAGACCAAGACCGAAGACCAAAGACCAAAGCCCTTTTTTTGTAGTATCATCTCTCGGCTCGAACCCCCCTTCCTTAATTCTTCTCCCGGCGGGGATCTCAGGACAAGGAGACGTGCACATTTGGCTTCGGCGGCAAGCGCCAAAATCGACTCTACAAATCAGCCCATCGCTCCGGCGCGTTCTTCCGTTCCGAGCTTGTGTCTGACGGCAGCTCTCAAACACAACAAGCAGGACGCACTCAATAACAAAGTCAGCGGTGAATGGGTCAATATTTCAGCCACCGCCTTTGTCGAGCGCGTGCGTCACGTGGCGCTGGGTCTCGCTTCGCTCGGGATCCGAGCCGGCGATCGCGTAGCCCTGCTTTCAGAGAACCGTCCCGAGTGGTCCATCACCGACCTTGCCATTCTCAGTCTCGGCGCCGTCAACGTTCCTATCTATACAACGCAGGCAGTCGATCAAGTCGAATTCATTCTGAGTGATTCGGGCGCGCGTGCCATGTTCGTGTCGGGAAAGAAAGTCTACCGTCACGCAGCAAAGGCGCTCGAGAATCTGTCCATGCCTTTGAAGTTAATCTTTTTTGATGAAGATGCGACCGAAGGCATAGCTCAGGCGATCACGTTGAGTGAACTCGAAAGGAAAGGCGCAGAGCGTGCTCGTGAACATGGCCATGACTTTGATGAGATGCTGAATGCTGTTCACGCGGACGATCTCGCTACCATCATCTACACCTCCGGGACTACCGGCGAGCCCAAGGGGGTGATGCTTTCGCACGAAAGTTTCATCTCAAATGTACTCGCCATTACTGCTGGGCTGCCGATCAACCCCAACGACATTGCGCTTTCAGTCCTGCCGCTTTCGCATATCTTTGAAAGGACTGGTTTCTACATCTTCTGCTACAACGGAGTCTCCGTTTACTACTGCGGTTCGTTCGATCAGGTGGGCGAACACTTGCGCGAAGTTCGCCCCACGATCATGACCGCGGTGCCGCGGCTGTTTGAGAAGGTCTATCACCGCATCATCAAGAAAGGCTCCCAAGCGAAAGGTTGGCGCCGCCGAGTTTTCATGCGAGCGCTCGATGTGGGCCATCGCTACGCGGAGTTGCAGGACAAGCGCCAACGCATTCCCTCGAGTTTGGCGTTGCAGCAAAAGGTCGCCGACAAACTGGTCTTTTCAAAATGGCGGGAGGGCGTCGGGGGCAGATTGCGCTACTTTGTTTCCGGAGGCGCGCCGCTCTCTCCAACTCTTTCATACGCTTTCATGGCGGCCGGCATTCCGGTGCTGCAAGGGTACGGCGCGACGGAAAGCTGCATCGTGTCCGCGAATCGCCCCGCGAATAATTTGGTCGGGTCGGTAGGGCAGCCTTTTGAGGGTATTGAAATCAAGCTCGCTGAAGACGGCGAAATTATCATTCGTGGTCCCAATGTCATGCAGGGCTACTACAATCATCCGGAAGCCTCGGCCCAGGTACTGCAGGATGGTTGGTTTGCCACGGGCGATGTCGGCCACATCGACGATGAAGGCCGGCTTTTCATCACCGACCGCAAGAAGGATTTATTCAAGCTATCAAATGGAAAGTACATCGCTCCTCAGCTGCTCGAAAGCTTGATCAAGGAAAGCGAGTTTGTCAGCCAGGTGGTCGTGGTGGGCGCAGGTCGAAAACAGCCTGCGGCATTAATAGTTCCGGATTGGGAATCCCTGCGTCAAAAACTCACCGACGATGCGGAGCCCTTTCCGAAAAGCCGCGGCGAATTGAGCCGGCATCCGGCTGCAATCAAGTTGGTGCAGAAAGATGTTTCTAAGCTTACTGCCGGACTTGCAGATTACGAGCGAATCCGGCGCGTCGCCTTGCTGCCGGATGAATTGACCATCGACAATGGCGAGCTGACACCCACGCTCAAAGTTAAGCGCCGAGTCATCGACGAAAAGTTTGGCGAGTTGATTGCCGAGATCTACTCTTAAAAGCTTGTGCAGAAAGTCATCTTCATCGGACTGGCAGGTTTGCTTGGCACTGTCGGTAGATATGGTGTCGGCGAATTAGTAGCGCGTCGTTTTGGTAACTCGTTTCCGATTGGAACTCTCGTTGTAAATACCCTCGGCTGTTTTCTGGCAGGCTCTCTTTTTTATCTGCTCGAGCGCGATGCGGTGAGCGACACGCTGCGGGCAGTCGTGATGATCGGTTTCCTGGGCGGCTTTACTACCTTCTCGGCTTACGGACTGCAGACGTTTAATCTCATCCGTGGCGGCGATATCGGCTTGGCGTTATTGAATGTCGTGGGCTCGAATGTCGCCGGCTTATTGATGGCCTGGGCCGGCTACAGTCTCGCCAAAGCAATTTGAACTAAAAGAACTATCCACAGATTACGCCGATTACACAGATGTTTTTGTTTGGCGAGCATAGGAAGGTATCCGGAAAGTCGACGCTTGTGATACCACTGAATTCAACAATCCCTGCAACAAAACTCCAGTTGAATCACGCTACCAGCGTCCGGCTTTTGCATCGGTGAAATCGGTGTAATCTGTGGATGAAATCATTTTGGTTCGATGTTAGTGGGGTTTCATGTCGTCACTGGTGAGCGATTTCAGGAAGTCGATCAAGTCCAGTTGCTCGGATTCGGTTAGATTGACTGACTGGAGTTCCCAGTCACGGCTCGCGTTTTCATTCCCGCCTCGCGCGTAATAACGAACGACATCTGCAAGCGTCGCGGCGCTGCCATCATGAAAATAAGGCGCAGTGAGTTCGATGTTCCTCAGCATTGGCGTCCGAAAACTGCCGATATCGATGGCATTGCCCGTAACCGCAAAACGCCCCAGGGCAGATTTCGCGTCATGATTCGTGAGCGCCCTGGCGTCGGGTGTCGTACCGGTTGCGCTTCGAATCAGAGCGTCGAAGTTGGCGAAGTTTCCAGCCACACCCGTGTTTCTATAATTGCCATCCGTAAAAAAAGGAAATGAGGCATTCAGACTGTGGCAAACACTGCAACGAGCCTTTCCTCGAAACAGTGTCAAGCCACGCTGCGCTCCTTCATTCAAAGCATTGCGATCGCCGGTTAAGAAGCGATCGTACGGCGAGTTGGCTGACACCAGGGTGCGTTCATACGCAGCGATGGCCTTGCTGATCGCGTCGATATTTACGTTCCTGCCAAACACTCGATTGAACTGGAGGTTGTAATCATCAAGAGTCGCGACGCGGCTCACGACGTCGGCGTGCGTGGCGTTTCCCATTTCATCCGGATTAACCAACGGCTCGAGCGCCTGCGCCTCGAGCGAATCAACTCTGCCGTCCCAGAACAAAGTCGAGCTGAACATAGCGTTCAGTACGGTTGGCGTATTTCGACTGCCAAAACGACCGCCGACACCAATTGCCAGACGTCTGCCGTCCGCGAAACCACGATTCGGATCGTGACATGAGGAGCAACTGACTGTGCCGTCGGCGGACAGTCTTGGATCGAAGAAAAGCTTTTTGCCCAACTCGATCTTGGCTGAGGTTAACGGATTGTCCTTCGGAACAAAGTACGACCAGATGTCTGCGGAAATCCCGGTTGGTGGCTTGAACTCTGGTTCGGTAGGCGTTGCCGCGCTAAAGCTTGGAACCCAAATAAGGATCGCGAGAAGTACCAGCAATGCTCGATCAGCTTTCGATCTTGAGCGACAGGCGTCAACTGAGAATGTCTCAGGGTCAGGAAGGGTCGCTTGCGCCCGCTCTCCTTGACAGCCCTTCAATCTGAAGTGAATCCACCTGGCCATTTATCATTGCACCCAATATTGCCCAATATTTAATGACACTGAAACTGAGCGGGGGCAAGCCCACTTCCTGACCCCGAGACATTCAATCTCGAGTCTTACCACATGAAATTGAAGGACTCTTCAGTCTGAATCCCAGCCGTGATATCAAAATACCCTACTGCTCGGCGACGCCGCGGACTACCCAGGCGATCGGCGCTTCAGACTTATCACCTGTTTTCACTTTTGCCGCAAAGACCAGGTGACGATTTTCATCCTGAAAAACTGACGGCCAAGTGGTGATACCCTCGAGTGAAACGAGACTCAATGGAGAAGGGTGATTAGACCCCGTAGTCTTCTTGCTCAACGCCGTCAGATCTTCGAATAGATATTTCACATTTGGATCGGTATCGACGCTGACTGGCGACAGCAACAGAAAGTCGCGAAGGGAGGAAATACCCAGATGATTTCCATCGACGGGATTTAGCGCGGCTCGCAAGGTGTACGAGCCCGCCTTAATCCCTTGTTTGCGATAATCGATTGCGTCCTTTGGAAATTTTATGACCGCGACCAGAGTCGACTCCGTCAACCAGGGATACCCAGTTCCCTGGGCCTCGTTTTTACCTGTTGTGATTGTGGCCCTTAACCAGATCTCGCAAAGAACGCCACCGTCTGACAATGTGACTCGATAGCCTTGAGGCTCGAGCGCCTTTTTCAATTCTGCTGAGGCGTTGGAGTCATCAAAAGCGCCGATGGAGTCGAGTTTGCCATCGTCTGCTGGAGCGGACAATGGAATCAGCAAAACCGAGAGGGCGGAGACAATAGCGAAAAGCCAGTTTCGGTATCGAGACTCTTTCATTCGGTTAGGGCGACGCTGAAAAAATTTACAGGGCGAAGCGACCAACGAACGCGCTTCGCTTACCGTGAAGAGTCCAGACGACACCCAGACCGGGCCCATCGTATTCATCAAGCTCAGCCACTGCCGGCATCGAATGAGCGAGCTTCACGAGCGGCGAGTAGTAAACATTTTCATTGCCGCAGAGATGATCGTTGGCGCCAATCGAACGAGTCTCGACACCGACAAGCGACCCGGCGCGCAGCGAGGTGTTGGCGTCATGCCCGGCGTGATGCCCTTCCATGTTAGGAACTTGCATATCGATGGCGGCGACTTTTACATCGACCACATTCTTGAGCAATTGACCTGACATCGATTGAGCGAGATGTACTAACGCTTTTTTCTGGGCGTCATTCGCTTTGGAGTCGACAATCATGACCGCCTGGGCTGGGTAAGGATTGTTGTATTCATCACCGAGCGTCGCGGCAGCTTTGACGACGCCAACCACGCCAAGTCCGTCGAGCGCCACGCCATCGAACTGTCCTTTGGTCACTCGCCAGGCAAGGATCGCCTGATCGCCCGCAAGGTTTAGCTCGCCATTGGCTACGCACGCCCCCGTCCAAATATCGGCGTTGCGAGTCTCAATATAGTCGCCCGAGATCTGCTGAGCGTGAATCGTAGTGCATAGGACAAAGACGCCGAAGAAGGCGACGGAAACGAAAGCTAATTTACGCATGTCAACTCCCATAACTCTAGAAACTTCTGACCAACATAATAAACGAAATCTTATCCACAGATTACGCAGATTTCGCAGATGTAAACGCAACACGCGCGATGAAGGGTTCCACGTTGCTTGCTCGTCGGGATTCTTGAAGATTCAGCGGTATCCAGGGCATCCCTTTCGCCATATACCTTTCGACCCTCACCAAACAAAAACATCTGTGCAATCTGCGTAATCTGTGGATGTCGTTTTGCTTTACATCACGAGGCCTTGCCCGTGCCGTAGCAGGGGCGGTCGGGTGAATTGCAATTTCCTGGTTCAGCCAGACCACGATCAGGGCCAAGACAGTTGTGCGTGTAGACGCACCAGAAATGTCCGGAGTTCGATGGAGGCACTGTTGGATCGTGATCAGCCTGAATGAACATGCTCTTCCAGCGCAGATGTGGACACAAATCAGGATGGTTGACATCGAATCGTTCGGCTTCTGATGTAATCACTTCGCACCTCCTTCAACTGCCGACATAATCGCGCGCTTCACCGCCACGCGTGCCAACTGTATTTTGTAGCCGTTGTGGCCCAGGCTCTTCGCATGGGCTACCGCTGCGTTCGCCGCCGCCTTGGCTGTTTCCTCGGTAACCGATTTGCCTATCAATGCTGCCTCAGCTTCTGGAGAGCGCCATGGAACTGGAGCGACGGCGCCCATCATGACGCGCGCAGCACTCACGCGACCGCCTTTGAAATTCAACACTACTGCTGCCAAAGCCAACGGCCAATCCATCGTCTCTTTCTGTCGTACTTCATAAGTTGCGGCTTTGGCGCCGGCGAGCGGTGGAATCCGCACTTCCATAACAATCTCATTTGGTTTCAGATCGTGCTCGCGTTCAGTTTCTGACTTGGGAATCAAGTAGAACTTCTCGAGCGGGATTTCACGTTGACCTGCCGGGCCGGCTAGTTGTACCACCGCTCCCAAGGCGATAAAGAGCGGTGCAAGCGTTGAAGGACTGACAAAGTAAGCCGGACCTGAATTACCGAGAATGGCGTGATATCGATTGTCACCATTCGGAATCAGCGACATTCCTTTCTCGTCTTTTGCCAGCAATCCAAAACCACCGCGGTAGTACCAGCAGCGAGGTCGCTGACAAAGATTCCCTCCAATGGTGGCCATGTTTCTAATCTGAGGCCCGGCAATCTCGTTGGCGGTGCGTGTGATCACCGGAAAACTTGCCCGCACTTGAGGACTATCAGCCAACTCTTCGATCGTCGCTAACGATCCGATGCGCAGGCCTTTCTTACTCACCGCGATGCCGCGCAATCCCTTGATGTCCTTGATGTTCACAAGGCGTCGTGGCGAGACAATGTCGTCCTTCATTAGCGCCAGTAAATCAGTGCCGCCAGCCAGAGGCGCAGCGTCCTCCCAAGATTTGCCCAGCAAACTAACGGCCTGATCCAAATTTGAAGGACTCGCATATTCAAATGCTCGCATTGTTGCCTCCTTTCGTTTCCAAAGCAGCCAGTACGCGATCGGGAGTCAGTGGCAGCGTGGGTACTCTGACACCAATCGCGTTGGCAACTGCATTTGAAATCGCAGCGCCAGGGGAAATAACCGGCGGTTCACCCAGACCAATCACGCCGCGCTCGTCATAACCCTTACCAGTCATCATGTGAACGACGAGCTCTCCGATATCGCCGAGACCCGCAAGCTTGTAGAACTCCATATTTGGATTCAGCATGCGACCGATCTGCTGGTCCATAATTTTCTCTTCGTACAAGGAGTACGCGACTCCCATGATTAGCGAGCCGTACACCTGGCTCTCCGCGAGTTTGCGGTTGACGATCAAGCCGCAATCCTGCACGGCAACGATCTTGTTTATCTTCACCACGCCAGTTTCGTAGTCGACCGAGACATCGGCCATCTGACATCCACCCACGCCCTGGTCGTTTAGCTTTTCCGGACCCGGGTTCTTGCCGCGCACCGTGATGGGCATAGCGCCGAGCTTGGAACAGGCCTGGGTCCAGGTCAGACTGCGACTCGGATCAGCTTTCACGCGAATCTTGCCATCCCACGCTTCCAATTCACTCGGCTGCACATTCAAGGCCGGCGCGGCTTTCGCCAGGACCTCTTCGAGCGCGTCAACCGCAGCGCGGCGAGCTGCTGCCGTTATGCCGCCAATCGTCGTACTGCCTCCCGAAGGTCCGGAGACCGGATAGCTGTTGTCGCCAATCGAAACTTTCACAGCGCTAAGCGGCAGGCCAAAAGTTTCGGCAGCGACGATGTTAAGTGCAGTGCGAGTTCCTACACCCAAATCCTGCGTGCCCATCTTCAACTCGACTGAACCGTCGGGCTGAATCGTGATATCGCAATCGCTGTTGTGACCCGCGCCTCCCCAGGTATGAATCGAAAGTCCCAGACCACGTTTGATTGGTCCGGAGGCCTGATCGCCGCGCTGGCGCCAATTCTTTCCCCAATCTATTAAGTCAGCGCAGATTTTTAGTTCGTCGCGATATACCTGCGCTCTGGTCCCGACCAGCTCGATGTTCTTGAGAAAGAAATCGAGCGGATTCATGTTGAGCTTCGCAGCCATGTCATCCAAAGCCGTCATCGTAATGAGACAGCCTTGCGGATGATTCGGCGCGCGCCAGGCTCGCGCTGGTCCGATGTGGTTCACAATCGCGGTGTGCTGTTTACGCTGATTCGGTATGTTGAAAACGTATGGCATTGGCGGAGAGCCGCCGCCTCCCGGTCCTCCGGTTCCCCATGAATCGGACTGCCAGGCAGTGATTTGTCCGTCTTTCTTAGCGCCGATCTTGACGCGCGCAAAAGCTGAAGGACGCGCACCGGCCACTGCCAACTCCGGGTTACGCTCGAGGAATAGTTTGACTGGTTTTCCACCAGCGAGCTTTGAAATCCGAGCGCTCTCAATCCCCCACGAGTCTGGTCCAAACTTGGAGCCGAATCCTCCGCCAATGTGGTCCTGGTGCACTTTGATGTTGGCTGCTGGAATGCCAAGTGGTGTTGCCATCTGGCCGGCAGTGCCGGAGACATTCTGCGTTGACGGATGAACTACCAAATTATTCTCATCACTCCATTCAGAGATCATCCCGTGCGCTTCAAGACAGCAATGCGTAATCACCGAAAGTCCGTACACTGCTTCCGTCACGACTTCGGCTTCGGCAAATGCTTTGTCGGGATCACCCGCTGTTTGCGTGGCCACTCGTCGATAAAAGCCAGGATCGACTTTGCGCGCCTTTTTGATCGCCTCCAGTACTGCTTCCGACGCTCCTGCAGTCTTTGCCGGCGCGAGCATATCGCCGTCCGAGCTGACACCGTCTTTATCGATGCGGGCGATGATTTCGCTGTCGGGAGCCTTGCGCGCCAACATGCCGCGGATGTCGCTCATCATGACAGGCTGAGGTTCGGCTGACTTTGGCGGAGGCGGCTCAGTGTCGAGGACAAGGTGCGGAAGAACTTCGTATTGAATCTTCACCGCGCGCACCGCGTCTTCAGCTGTAGGTTCATCGACCGCCGCAATCACGACGATGTCATCGCCGGCCCACTTGATCTCAGTTCCGGCTGGTTGAATAACTCGGACAGCTTTTACGCCTGGCATCTTCTCGGCAGCGCTGACATCAACGCTGACTACTTTGGCATGCGCATGAGGACAGCGAACCATCTTGGCGTAAAGCATTCCGTCACGCTTGATGTCGTAAGAATATTTGGCGCGGCCAGATACTTTGGTCGGACCGTCGATGCGCGAGATTCGTTTGCCGAGCAAGGCGCGCTTATCAGCTTCAGGCCATGCATACTTAGCCATTGGCTCGCCCTCCTTCCGTTTGGGCGTGATCAGAATCATTGAGAATTGCTGCAATGGTCTCTGGTGAGGGGCGTGACGCTTCCGCTACGCCGACGGCTTGAAGAACAGCTGCGCGCACGCCTACGTAGGTTCCGCAGCGGCAGATGTTTCCTCCCAATCCTGTCTTCAAGTCATCGGGTTTTGGATGTGGATGCTTGTCGAGAAAGGCTTTGCACGCGACGACGAACCCAGGTGTACAGAAGCCACACTGTTGGCCATCGTTATCAATGAAGGCTTGTTGCAGCGGATGGAGTTTGTCGCCATCCATCAAGCCTTCTACTGTTGTGATCTTCTTGTTTTGAGCTTCGATAGCGAGGACGGTGCAGGAATAAACAGCTTTGCCGTCAATGATGACCGTGCACGCGCCGCATGAGGCTCGATCGCAGACTCGTTTAGCGCCGGTGAGCTCCAGTTCGTTGCGCAGCGTGTCCAGCAGCGTCACTCGCGTCTCGACTGCAGCCGAGTAGTTTTTGCCGTTAATACTAAATGAAAGCGGCACCTTGCCCGGGCCGTAGATTTTCACGTCCTGACCGGCCACGCGGATGGTGCGAGTTCCGAGGACCAGCGGAACAGAGAGAGAAATGCCGCCGACTTTTAGAAAGTCTCGACGCGAGAAGCTCGTGCTGGGATTGTTAACTTTTTCATCGTCACGCTTATCATCACCGCCCATAATCAACCTCCTGCTTTTTCACGAAGCCGCAGACTATGCACAATGTTACCGGTAACGAAAGTTCATGAGAACTTCGTCTCCAGTATTAAGACAAATTAAGAACGGAGGAACTAAGATGTGCCAGTATAACCTCAGCGGAAAGAGATTGTGAACGGGAGCGCAGGCATCCCTGCCTGCATAAGCTCCCGCAAGATCTTCTTAAGAATGAACCGAGTGCTTACCCAACCTGTGCAGGCAGGGATGCCTGCGCTCCAGTCACTTCATGACGGGCAGGGAGACATACGAAGCGTAGCGTGACGATTGGTAGACCCTCTGCGTGGCCGGCTGGTAGTCCGAGGGCGCTGCTTTGAAAATGTTCTCCACAAATTTTTGGGGATTGCGATCGTAGAGCGGGAACCAGGTGCTTTGAACCTGCACCATCACGCGATGGCCTTTCTTGAAACTGTGGTTGTTGCCGTAGAGGTCAATCACGTATTCATTCACCTGATCCGGCGCAATCGGTGCCGGGCGTTCGAAGCCTTGTCGATATCTACCACGAAAGATCTCATCAGCCACCATCAACTGGAAACCAGCCATAGCCTTGTCAGCCGGATAATTCGCGGGATAGACATCGATAAGCTTCACCACCCAATCGCTGTCCGACCCAGACGTTGAGGCAAACAGATGCGCGACAATGTCTCCGGTTATGACGAGATCTTCGGTTAGAACTTCGCTCTGCCAACTCAACAGGTCGGCGCGATCTTCCAGAAAACGCTGATCCTGAACCAGCCAGCTCGACCAGGTTGAGCCAGAGCCATACGTCGGCTGAATCGGCCGTTTGCGATAAGGCACCGGCTTGGCCGGATCGGAAACATAAGATTCGAAGTCGGCGTTACGATTGGCCGTAGGCTTTTCAAACGAAAGTTTCTTCCCACTGCGAAGATAAAGATTGCGAGTCGCAGCTTCTTTTGGAGGCCAGCGATCCGAGTTCGTCCACTTGTTCGAGCCGGTTTGGAAAGTCATCGCCTCGGGCTCGACGGCTTTGCCCTTGTCTTTGAGATAGTAGGCAAACCACGGGGCTTGAATTTCTCGACGATAGTATTCGCCTGTGGGTGCGTCAAACTCGATCTTTCCCAGGCTCTTGCCCGGGCCATTCCAGCCGCCGTGATTCCACGGCCCCATCACCAGAAAGTTCTGGTTATTCTGATCTAGTTTTTCCAGAGCTTCATAAGTCGCAAGCGAGCCCCAGAAATCTTCCTGGTCCCACCAGCCGCCAACCACCAGCGTGGCCACGTGAGTCTTCGAGAAATAAAGTTGCGCCGCTCGCGCCTTCCAATAATCGTCGTACGCAGGATGCGCTACGAAAGCGCTCCACGTGGGCAGCTTGCCGGCGGGCAATTCCGTAATCTTCGAAAGTGAGCCGAGTTCGAGATACCAGTCGTAGGCGTCTTTGTCGAAAGTGATGTCGGTATCTTCTTTGTTAGTTTCCATCGAGGTGGCGTATTCGTAGCCGTAACTCTGGCGGAAGGCGCCATTATGAAAAAAGTCGTCGCCCATCCACGTATCGGTCATCGGGGCTTGTGGTGATGAAGCTTTGAGTGCGGGATGGGCATCAACGGTAGCCACCGCTGAAAGCCAACCATCATAGGAAACACCCAGGATTCCGACTCGACCGTTGTTCTTGGGAACGTTCTTGATCAACCAATCAATCGTGTCATAGGTGTCGCTGCTTTCGTCCACGGAGTTCGGCACACTCTTGTCGCGGAGCGGTCGATTCATCATGAACTGTCCTTCAGACGCATAACGGCCGCGGATATCCTGCCGCACGAAAATGTAGCCATCCTTAACAAAGTCTTTGTAGCGGCGGTTAAGTCCACTTCCAGTAGTCTGTCCGATTCCATACGGCGTGCGGTTCATGAGTATCGGCAAGGCGTCGGCCTGGTTTTTCGGGGCGAAGATAAGTGTGTGCAGCTTCACACCGTCTCGCATGGGGATCATCTCTTCGCGTCTCACAAACTCAACTTCAGTCTCGGCGGGCTTGGCCGCCTGAGACGCTCTTGCTTTTGCGAGCACGCGGCTGGTTGTTGCTGCAGTGATCCAACCGGCGCCGCCGATCTGAACGAGCAGCAAGACAAATGCGCCAGTAAGAGTGAACCAGGTAAAAGTACGCTTCATGAATAATCTCCGCGCGATGTAGAACAGGCTGCCAGCCTGTTGTTGGTCCTCGCCTCATACGTGATTTGAAGATCTGGCTGACCGCTCAGATTTTCCATCATTTCTCATTCTTTATTTTCCATTTTGCCTTTATCAAAGTCCGCGCACCCAGCAATGAAAAATGAGAAGCAGCAAATGGAAATTGGAAAATGGCTTTTCATCAACTTGAAGGCCACTCGATCAGAAGCTGCAGGCTGGCAGCCTGCAGTACATTAATTGGGCGGCGTAGCTTCTTTGATGCCCACCAGCTCGACAAGGAAGATGAGCGTAGCGTTTGGCGGGATTACGCCCCCGGCGCCGCGTGCCCCGTAGCCGATACTTGCGGGAATAATCAGCGTGGCTTGATCGCCAACGTGGAGTTTCGCGATGCCTTCGTCCCAGCCTTTGATGACTCGGCCAGCGCCGAGCGGAAATTCAAATGGCTTGCCGTGATCGAGCGAGCTGTCAAACTTCATCCCGCTGCCAAGCAGACCGGTATAGTTGACTATGACAGTTTCGCCCTGCTGCGGCCGCCGGCCGGTTCCATGTTGCGTGATGATGTATGTCAGTCCGGTTGCAGTCGTGATGCCGGCTTGCTCGATTTTTGGTGGCGCCGGTGGCTTGGGCTTCGCGCGACGTCGTGTACGACGACGCCGGCGCGCCGCGCTTGATCGCGTGGTCGATGGCTTGGCGCGGTTGTTTTGATCTGTGTTCTGCGCCAGTGCCTCGACTGACATCTCGCAAAGCAGCAAGGCTATGCACAGGCCAATTAGTTTTAGTCTCATGTGTACCCCGGTTAGCTGATTTGCCAGTGAGGATAACCGGAGATCGCCAGGAAGGTAAAATTGGCGGCGATGGTAACTACCAGAGGCTGCCGTCCATCAAACTTTTATTCACACCCGGTTTCAACCGGGTGATCAGGGTCAGCCTGATTCTTCTGATCTTCAATAGTCTCTCTATTGTCACCGGGCTGAAGCCGCGGTGTGAATGAGAGGTTAGCGAATCACGCTCAAAATCCGCTCCTATCTTTCGCTGACTCCCTCACCGGCCCTGGTCTGACGTTGCGCGCAGAGCCTCTCGTTCAATATCTGGTAAAAACACTTCAAGCAGATGCGCGGTGAATCGGCAACCAGGTCTCGCCGAATCTTCGCGCCACAAGTTACACACAGGATTTCAAATCCACGTTTGGATTCGCGTTGGTTTCTTTTCATAACACTTCCTCAAAACAAATTATTTGATGCGAGGATAGGGCTTGAGGATTACGTGAGCGTGGCAGTCAAATGAATTCTTTATTAAGAATAGCCACTCACACAGAACCGATCTCGACGGAAAGAAGAGCGGCCAACGGAGCTTACCCGAGTGACCTGGTTGAAACGATTCAAGGAAGCTCAGCTCGAGGTCGGGAAGGGTAGTTTACTCCCGCTCAGATTCATTTCCACTCAACTTATGCTGTAACCACACGTGCCTGGAGGCCGATGAATCAGCGGGAGTAAACTGCCCTTCCCGACCTCGAGCTGATCTTACCTGAAGCATCCCTTCCGAAGTTCGAATCAACCGCGACTTATTCGCCAATACAGATTCTGAAATGAGCAGAGAATTCCTTCCAACAATTTAGCGAAGTCTTCACACGCAGTTAATCCAGTCGTAATACTCACCCTTCATTGTTCCTCTGCTCCAATCCACTTGCCTTAGTTGCACTCGTAGCGCGCCGTCAGTTCCGCTAGTTGGCCAGCAGTTAGTTGACTGGCGGCGCGTCCACGGGGTGAGCCAAAGGTGCTCGAAGATATGATCACACCATACCCGACCATCATGATCGCCGACTGCGACGAGGATGAGCGTTGCTTAATTAAATCGATCCTCGAGCTCAAAGGATTCACAGTCATCGAGGCTGGGGACGGGCAGCAGGCGTTCGAGTTAGCTCTGCTGAAACATCCCGATCTGATTCTGATCGATCTAAAGCTGCCGGTGGTCAGCGGGTTCACCGTAATCAGGCGTATTCAGAAGCTTGCCCGGCTCAGACAGACGCCAATCATTGCCGTCTCGCTCAAGCAGCCGATCTCTCACCGGCGGCTTGCGCTTGCAGCTGGGTGCGCAGCTCACCTTGATAAGCCGATTGAGTTTGATGAGCTCACCTCGGTCATTGACCATCTCCTGCCGGGGATGAGCGTCCAGCTGGCATCGACTTTCGTCAACTGAACTCAAGAAGTCCGAGTGAAACTAACCGCAGTTAACAGAGATTTAATGACCAGTTCACAACGTGTTAACTCCCCTCATCTACAGTCGGTTCTTGCATCCGAAGAATTCTCGCAGCGGCAGGGGCAGCTCAGAGCTGTTCAATATAGGGCCTCAGTTTAGCTTGAGGCCTGATAGCAATCTGCAATCATCCCAGCACATTCGTTTAAAAGAAAACAGGAGGAAGTTATGACTCGATTTTTCCCCGAAGTGTATCGCAAAGCGCTTCTTGCGATCTCGTTACTGATCTTGGTGCCGGCCCTCAGCCTGGCACAGGCTGATCGAGGTAGCATCACCGGCACGATCAAGGATCAAAACAATGCGCTCGTGCCCGGAGCCACGGTGGTCGTGAAGAACGATCGAACGGGCGAAGAGCGAACAGCTACCAGTAACGAAGAAGGCAGGTACTCGGTTTCATCGCTCAAGCCTTCCACTTACACGGTCACAGTTAAAGCCACCGGGTTGGCTGCTACTGCGACTGGTATTCAGGTTCTCGTCGGAGATGAATTCAAACTCGATATCGAAGTGAAGCCGGAAGCGGTTAGTGTCGTGATTGACGTTACTGCGAGTGGCGACGCCATACTCGATCAATCTTCAGCGGCCCTTGGCGCTAACGTAAATCAACGCGAAGTTGAAACCTTGCCACTGAATGGTCGACAGCTCTCGCAGCTCTACATGCAAGCCCCCGGTTCGGTAAACACAGGTTCGGGGACATTCGGAGACATAAGATTTTCCGGGCGCGCTGTCGAGCAGAACATCGTGCGCTACGACGGCGTCGAAGGCACGGCCATTATCGATGCTTCACCGGGCAATCTTAACGGTGAAATTCCAACGCCATTCCGTCTGCAGTCCTCGCTCGAAAATGTTCAGGAGTTTCGCGTTGACTCGAACAACTATCCCGCTGAGCAGGGAACCGGCACTGGCGGACAGATCAATGTGGTGACCAAGTCGGGCGGCAACCAGTTCAGTGGATCGCTCTTCGAATACATTCGTAATGACAAGCTTGATGCCGCTAACTTTTTCGACAATCTCAATCCGCTCGTAAAGAAGAGCGCGCTGCGGCTCAATCAGTTTGGCGGATCGCTTGGTGGTCCAGTCAAGAAAGATAAAGCCTTCTTCTTCCTTTCGTATGAAGGTTATCGCTTAAGAGCCGCTGTTAACTCGATCGAAGTTGTTCCCGGGCTGGCCTCTCGTGTTTGTGCGCCTCCGCTGGGAACCGGGACCGTGAACTGCAGTGCGACGACGGCCGCATTGATTCCAGCATTCCGCGCGCCGGGCGCCGTAACGCTGAGCTCGCGTTCAGACAACACGGACACGGTGCTGCTACAGGCTTCGAATATTGTCGACGAGAATTCCTTCGCTTTTCGCTTTGACTACAAATTCAATGCGAAACACTCGGCCTATTTTCGCTTCTTCCGCGATCAGGGAACTAATGATCAGCCAGATGGCGTGACTGGTCGACGGATTCTGATCCGCAGCATTCCGCAGAACGGCGTTTTCGCATTTCAATCGTCATTGACGCCAACGGTGTGGAACGAGTTCAAGGTTGGGTACAACAGCGCGCTTTCACGCATCAACGGCGTGGCTCCGACAATTCCCGGCTTTGACTTGTCTTCAACTACTTTGAACGTCGCTGGAAGCGTGGCGGGATTTGCACTGCCCGGACAAGGAGCGAACGCCGGTGTCGCGGTTCCAGGCGGACTGATTCGTGCTAACAGTACGCAGAACGGACGGGGTCAGCCGTACACGCCTTACTCGTTGTCTTTGATGGATAACCTGAGCTGGATAAAGGGCAATCACAATATCAAGACCGGCGGCGAATTTAGATTCATCAGGCTCTACACTGACAGGCAGGGTGGGACGACATACACCTACGCCAGCACCAACAATTTTCTGCTTGGTACGCTGCAATCGGTTCAGTTTCTCGCGGACGAGTCAGCTCCTTCGCCTTTCAATGGCGGAGCCACGGGTCAGCGCTATGCAAAGCAGGAGTACTACATCGGATATGTTCAGGACGAGTGGAAGATTCGACCCAACCTGACCCTCAATTACGGACTTCGATACGAATACTATACGCCGCTGCGAGAAAGCCGGAATCTCCAGGTCCTCTTCAATATTGATAACGGAACTTTGCGCAATCCTGCAGAGGCGGCCTTCAAAACTTCAAAGAATAATTTCGGCCCTCGAATCTCGCTGGCATGGTCTCCGAACCCCGAAAGTAAAGGTTGGTTTGGCGGCAACAAGACTGTGATTCGCGGCGGCTTCGGTATGTACTACGGGCCGGGCCAAACGGAAGATCAGATTCAGCCAATCGAAAGCGATCGCATCAGCACCACGATCACAAGCGGAGCCTTGCTGGCGTTCCCGCTCGACACGGCAGCCGCGACAGCGTTCTTCTTAAACAACCCGAACACACGCTCGTATCAGCCACGCGCGTACTCGAATGACTACAAGGTGCCGGAAAAGGTCTACCAATACAGCGTGTCGTTGCAGCAACAGTTGCCGTATCAATTGCAGTTGACCGCGGCGTATGTTGGCGCGCAGGGTCGCAATCTTTTCCTGCGTGGGGTTGCTAATCAGATCCGGCCCGGCCAAACCGTGATTGCGGACGGCACAACTTTGCCGCAAGGCTTTGGCGTCATCAATCGCACGAATGCGTCGGGTCAGGTGATCGCAGCTACGACAGTCCGCGAGTTCTCGATCGTTTCAGGGACCTCGACAGTTCAGAATCCGTTTGCTGAAGTGGACTTCAAAACCAGTGGCGGCCACGACAGCTACAATGCTCTTCAGTTTGCATTGGGACGACGCTTTAGCGCCGGTCTGACGCTCAATTCGCAATACACTTTCGCGAAGTCAATTGGTAATACTGCCGGATCGAACGAAGCCCGCACCGTTGGCAATAACTCGCGCGCTTTGGCTGGCTTCGACTACGACAACGGCTACAACAACTTTGATGTGCGTCACAGCTTCAATATCAGCGCGATTTATGACTTGCCCATCGGTTCGAAAAAGAAACACGACCTCGGAAGCATTCGTAACGCCATTCTCGGCAACTGGGAAGTCGGGACGATTGTGAATGCCCGCTCAGGCTTGCCGCTTGAAATCGGTATCGTTAGGCCTGACGTGGTCATGCAGTGCGTGAACAGCGCGGGTTGCGTTGTTCCTGTTCGCGACAGCGCCGGCAACGTCACAAACCAGACCTTTGCAACCGACTACGTTGCGCAATTGCCAGGCACGGTCAGCGGAACCAGTGCATTGCCGCCCGGATTCATCGGTGTCGTGAATACGCCCGGAGGCGGGGCTTCCCGAAACGTACGTCGACCTAACTTAGTCCCGGGTGTGAATCCGTACTTGAGTAACGATCGAAGTATTTTGAACCCGGCGGCCTTTGCGGCTCCGGCCCCCGGAGTTTTTGGTGACGTACCCCGAAACTTTCTTCGCGGACCAGGCTTCGCCCAGTTTGACCTCGTCTTTAATAAGAGGTTCAAGTTCACTGAAAAAACTAACCTGGAATTTAGAACCGAGATCTTCAATGTGCTCAATCACACGAACTTTGATGTTCCGGGTTCGCGTTTGAATCTCGCTCTGCCGACGTTTACTGCAAATGGCAGCGCTCCGAACAACAGTTACACTTTTGGCTCAGGCATTCAGCCGGGGCAGGCTTACACGCCTTCCACGGCGGGTGGATCGTTCGGGCTGCTGACTCGGACGGTTGAAAGAACTGTCGGATTAGGCGCAAACAGACAGATTCAGTTCGCGCTAAGATTGAATTTCTAGGTTTTTGGTAGGGGCGGATCTTTGGGTCCGCCCCTGGACTGGATGAGATTCAGAGGATCTCAGATCTCAGATCTCAGAGTCAAAGATCACGGAGCCAAGGATCTCGGCTATAATCCGCTTTCTACATTCTGAACCATCATGATCGAATCCAACCGGTAGAACCATGGGCCGACCCGTCCTGATCATTGAAGATGACGCGGACATTGCCGAAGGTTTGAAATACAACCTTGAGCGTGAAGGTCTCAGCACGGTCATAGCCTCCACCGGAGAGCAAGGACTGGTGGAGGCGCTGAATCAGCGTAATCCACCGGTCCTTATTCTTCTTGATCTCATGTTGCCGGGGATGAGCGGCACCGAGCTCTGCCGGCGGCTCCGGCGCGAGCCACAAACGCGACGAACCCCAATCCTCATGCTTACGGCCAAGTCGTCGGAATCGGATCGAGTAGCCGGTCTCGATCTTGGAGCCGATGACTACATCACCAAGCCATTTTCCGTCCGAGAACTAATGGCTCGCGTGCGTGCCGTGCTGCGGCGCACTGATGAAGGCGGAGCCAAGACTTACGAAGATGACATGCTGACGATCGACTTCGACGACGTCCGAGTTGTCTGCAATGGAATTCGCATTAAGTTAACGAACAAGGAATTCACTCTCCTCACCGTACTCGCGAAAAATCTTGATCGCGTGATGTCGCGCCAACAGTTGCTGGATAACGTGTGGGGTTACAGCTACTACGGCGATGCGCGAACTCTCGACGTTCACATCCGGCGGCTGCGCCAAAAGCTGACCGACTGTGGCGAGTGCATTGAAACTGTGGTCGGCGTTGGTTATCGGTTCACCGGTTGTGCTAAAACGGCCTCGGAAATTCCGCCCACATGAAGTTCTCGTCTAATTGGCTGCTGTTGATTTCTCTCATCGTGCTCGTTGGCGCTTCGTTCCTGCTGCCCGTTTTCAATCTTTCTCTGACAATCGCTTTGGCGCTGGCCGCCATCTCTGGAATAGGAATCGGTGGCTGGTTCTTCAGCCGGCGCAAATCTGACGGCCTGTTCTCTCGAGAAGACTTTCATGACACGCTGGCGGACCTCGAAGCCCCACAGATTTTCAGGCTGGGCAAACTCTTTGAGGCGTCGCTCGGGGGAATGCGCGAGGGTCTCGTGGTTGTAGATCGCGATCTTCGCGTTGTCGCTTCGAATCCGGCGGCTTATCAATTATTCAAACACTCGGCTGCGTCGCTCCAGTCACAGCGTCTCACGGAGCTGACGCGAAATACGGCGATCTACAGTGCCTTTGCCGATGCTCTGCAGGGAAAAGAGAGGTCAGGCGTGCTGGTCGAAGCTCACGGACCTGAACGCAAAGTTTTTGATTTGCGCGTGGTGCCGCTTCGCTCCGGTGACAAGCAGGTTGTCCAAGGCGCTATCGGCGTCTTTTTTGACGTCACGAAATTGGAGCGACTCGAGCACGTGCGCCAGGAATTCCTTTCAAATGTATCTCACGAGCTTCGCACTCCGCTCACAGCCATCCTCGCGTTTGTTGAAACGCTCGAAGAAGGAGACATTCCCGAGGCAGACCGGCAGCGTTTTCTCTCGATTATCCGGCGCAACGCCAATCGGATGCATGGTCTCATCGACGACATTCTTGAGTTGAGCGCTATTGAAGCCGGAACCATCCAGGTTAAGCCCGAAGAAATTAGACTCCGTCACATTGTCAGCGATGTAATGACTTCGCTAAATGGCGGCGCGACGGCACACCAGGTGGTTTTGGAAAACCAGGTGGGCGGCGAAGTGAAAGTCATCGCTGATCCGCGCCGGCTGGAGCAGATGCTCACCAACCTCGTTGACAACGCCATTAAGTTCAATCGCCAGGGAGGTCGCGTGACGGTTCGTCACGAGAACGGTTCACGGGATCGAATTTTCGTGGAGGACACGGGCGAAGGAATTCCCGCTCAACATCTCGAGCGCTTGTTCGAGAGATTCTACCGAGTAGACCGCGCTCGATCGCGCGAGTTGGGTGGTACTGGATTAGGATTGGCGATTGTAAAGCACCTCGCCCGAGCTCATGGCGGCGAAGTTGCGGTGGAATCAAAGTTGGGCGAGGGAAGCAAATTCACAATCGAACTTCCGAGTAAAGCCGTGAACCGTGAACCGTGAACCGGAAACCGTGAACCGTGAACCGGAAACCGGAAACCGTGAACCGTAAACCGTGAACCGTGAACCGGAAACCGTGAACCGTGGACCGTGAACCAGTGTTCAGTCGACCGTTATCGCCGACTAAAAACGGTTCACGGTTCACGGTTTCCGGTTCACGATTTACGGCTTTGCCATGCGTTTGGGCTTGGGTCTGTGGGACTTGCTGAACAGCAGATCTTCGGCGAGGACTCTTAAGTTTATGGGCATTGCCGGGGCGCGGCTTTCTTCTTTTGAATCTCTTCGCTCACTGTGATGGGTGAGCAGCCTTACTTCCGACCAACAAAAATCGCACTCTTCCAAGTGCCATTCGACCAGCTTTCTGACCTCAGCTGCCAGCCTCGCCAGACGAAAATCGAGCAATAGTTTGGAAGAAGGGCAAGCGGCTTGCTTTGTGAAGGAGCCTACACCTGAAGAGACCATATCTTCCCCTAACGTTTGTGCGCAGAATCTACATTACTGAAGCCCTGGGTTCCGGGCCAAGGCGTCCACGCATTGAGGAACAGGCTAGGGGCAATTCAAACTCTGAGAGCCTCAACGAAAACTAAAACCTCACCAGACGCTTTTCCCTTTGTCATCCCGATCAAAAGTCTAATGGTCGGGCAATTCCACGTTCTGAGAGCCGTTTAACAACTTTTTTTTCGAGTGAAATCAATATGTTGAGCGAAATGTAAAAACTTGTTGCTCAATTCTTGGATAGCGTGGTAACATCCCTTCGTCAGTCAAGGGCTTGCTCCCTTGCTATCCAGGATGGTCCCTCCGGTTTCCCGGTCGGACAACCCCCCAAAAGAAAAATGGCCTCCCGGTGAAGCGACGTAATTTGGTTCGTTCCATCCCGGAAGCCAGCCCCGACGAACCTCGCTAAATGTGAGCTAGACAGCTAGCGCGAAGTTCCTGGCTATTTAGACTTGCCAGCTTCTCACCTTCATAGAAACGATCAATTCGAGAACAATCGGTCCCCGCTGACTTGCCAATACCTCAAAAAGGCAACGATCAAATTCCAAAACGGGCGCTCAGCCTCGTAACGAAGAAAATCCAGTGAAACCCCTAAACCAAGATTCACCAAGCCAATTCGAAGGTGCTCCGCTCACCGCCCAGGCAGAAGAGCAGCCACGCGTCCCCCGCTCAGTTCCCGAGCGATACTCGAAGAGCGGCAAATGGGTGGAAAGCCTGCGTTGCTCGGACGTCAGCCGGTTGTGGATTGAACTACATCGAATCGTTTCCCATCACCCGCTGGTTCGAGCTTCGAGAAATGCCGGACTGCTGGTCGAAGAGGGAGGCGGCAGCGCCCACACTGACCTGACCCAGGAATTGTTTGTCCAGCTGCTGAGCAAGAACCGCTTTGAGCACTATCTCGATACCAGCATGACTGACTACGAGATCGAGTGCGAGATTAGCCAGATCGAGTTAACCAATCTTCTCACCGCCGAGCTGCGCAAGCGTCATCCGGAAAGCTATCGATTGGCCCGACGCATCTCCACCTTGATTCAATCGAGCTCGAACTTTCGTCGCTTCGACACCAGCGGTATCGATGACGAACCTCACCGCCGGCTCGCAGACCGAGTCTATGGCCTGAGTGAGTGGGGCGAGCATAAGCGTCGTCGTGACAGTCATGACCTCGAACAACGAGCCCACCTGGTTCCCGTTCGGCAGCGCGATACGCGTATGGTCGGTTGCACTGGCGACTCCCAAGTCGTTATCAGCAATTCGGATTTGGAAGACTTGATTGTATCGGTTCTCGATGCGGTCGATTCTCCAGTTGATGTCAGATCGCTGCGCAGTCTGGTTATGTCGAGACTGCCGGTGATGGACATCTATCTGGTTCCGCTGGAGACCGACGACAGTGAAAACGACCGGTTCCAATTTGAGCCCGTCGATCGTCGTGACAATCCCGAGCAGGGTCTGCTAAGACGCGAATCGGAAGATGAGGCTGCCGGCTTCGTCGACCAGTTCTTGAAGAACCTGCACGAGACCGTGCGTGGCAAGGTGAAGCAATACAACCGCATCCTGGGAGTGTTGTGGCACTGTTACCTCGCTTCTGAGAATTCCACTCAGCTTGAAGTAGCGGCTGTGCTCGGGGTCTCGGATTCTTTGGTCTCGGATTACCGTCGTCGCATCGAGCAGGAGTTACGCGCGCTTTCATTTGGAGAAGTTGAGGAAGCGCGACGTTTTGAAAGTGCTTTGCGTGACCGCGTACGAGGCCTCGTGCTCGCGAGCGCTCAGGAGCAGATAGTGGCGTAATTGGAGCAGCGACAACTAAAAACGCGCGAATAGGAAATTCCGCGTCCGGCTCCGAATGTCGATCTGGAAGCTGCCGCGCTAATAGCGTTGCAGCTTCTATTTGTTTTGCGGTACTTGTGGCATCGGCATCTTGCCGATGTCCGACACACGGGCGGGACGCCCGTGCCACCCTTCCACGGGCGGGACGCCCGTGCCACTCTTCCACGGGCGGGACGCCCGTGCCACATCCTGGATTCGTTCGGTTATACTGTCGACGACAGGGTCTCTTCCGCTCGGGAATTTTCAAGAATGCCTCTAAAGCCCCACGTCCAGGATTATGAGCCGGTGACAAAGTCTGGCGCTGCCGGCCAGGCCGCTATATCAGCATTCGATCCACCGGAGAATACTGAGGCTCCGCTAATTCCCCAGGCTTCTTCAATCGAAGTCAAACGCGAAGTGACTGAGATCGACAACCTGGCTGCTTCAACGACTAAAGCACGGAGTTTGAGCAAACGTGGACACCTGCTTACCTACGTAGGGCTCTTCATATTCACAGGTCTTGTCTATTTTCGTCCGTACGAAATCTTTCCTTCTTTGAAGTGGGCCGCATCCAGCGCGTTTATTGTGGCCATAGCCACGCTAGCTATCTTTGTTCCTTCTCAACTTGCGCTCGAAGGAAAGATAACGATTAGGCATCGGGAGATTGACCTACTGCTCATACTGCTGGGAACCATGTTGCTCTCGATGCCGCTCGCGCTCAACCGCGCGATGGCGTGGGGAGGCTTCGTCGAATATCTCAAGGTCGTGATCATTTTCATTATTCTGGTGAACGTCCTACGCACTGAGACTCGAATGAGATTGCTTGTGCACCTGGTGCTCGTGGTGAGCTGCTGGATGAGCATCAGTGCGGCGAATGACTATCGTCGCGGCTACTTCGTGCTACCCGGGGCTCGCATTGAAGGAGTCATTGGCGGTCTTTTCGACAATCCCAATGACATGGCGCTCCACCTCGTCATGATGGTTCCGATCACCGCCGCATTCTTTCTGACGTCGCGGCATTTGCTCGGCAAGTTGGTTTATCCGCTTTGCATTGCAGCCATGGTGGCCGGAATCGTAGCTTCGTTTTCGCGAGGCGGCTTCCTGGGATTGATTTGCGCCACCGGCTTCATGATTTGGAGAGTCGCCAGAAAAAACCGCGCTTTATTTCTGGCGATAGCGGTCATGTTTGGCGCAGTCTTCATCGCTCTAGCGCCCGGCGACTTTCGAGAGCGTATCGGAACAACCGGTGATACCTCGATCAACCAGCGCCAGAACGACCTCAAACGATCGATCTATGTGCTGATACATCATCCGATATTCGGTGTTGGCATCAACAACTACGTGCTCTTTTCAAACACCGATCACGCCACTCACAACGCGTACACTCAAGTCGGCGCTGAATTAGGCGTACCCGCGATGGTGATTTACTTAATGTTCCTGTTCGGCGCGCTGAAACCACTGCGAAAAATTGGAATCGAGACCACGCAGAGTGATCCAAAGTCGAGATATCGATATTTAGCCGCGGGCTTTGAGGCTAGTTTGATCGGCTACATGGTGGCCAGCTTTTTCGCGTCGGTAGCATATCTTTGGTATCTCTATTACGTAGTCGCCTACAGCATCTGTTTGACCCGACTCTACCAGGCATCGCAGCAAGAAGCCTTAACTGTAAGGCCCAGTCAACGACAGTCCGACAAGGCCAGCACGCCTGTCGCTCACAAGCCCGAACCAAGTTTGTCGCTTAGTTAGTCAATCCACCCGTCCGTTTTCAACTTAACTATGGTAACGTCAGTCAAGTCTATGGGAATTGATACGCACGCTCGCGCGGGACAGTTGGTGCGCAAGGTTTTCGCGCTGCTGCTCGAACACCCGGAAGGCCTACCTATCAGAGCGATCCTCGATCATGTCGCAGCAAATGATGACGAACTCAGCGAGCGCCCGATCGAACGTTTTGAAGAAGTGATGCGAGGTTGCGTCGCGCCAATAAAAGCAGGGTGGCTGCTTGACGGCAGACAGCGTATCTCGGTTTCCGAGGCAGGCAAGGAAGCGTTTGAGCTCTACCAGGATCCTGCCGAATTCATTCGTGAAGCCGCGCGTCGTTCGACCAGAGGTTGGCTATCAGTCAATTTTCCGAAGCAGTATTACATGGCCGGCAAACTGAAGGATCAGCTCGTCGCCGAGGTGCGGGCCGCAAAGCGCATCGGTCTGAGCGGGTTAATGGGCAAAGCCTTGGGAAGCACAGCTCCCTGGGAGCAGTTGTTGCCTGTGCAAAAGTCGCGACGTTTGACGCTTGAGAATCTGAACATTGATAGCGTCGAGGGGTTGTTGTCTTATCTCGCCACGGATCAAATCAGTCACGACGAGGGCGGTCATGCCGTCTACCTTCCACCGGCAGCGTTTCAAGCAAGCGTCTTTTCGAAACTTAGCCACGGGTATCCCGCCGACGCTGGTTTGAAAATTGTCAAAACCCAGGGCGGCATCGACGACCGCAGCTATGTCGGCGAAGCTACAAAAGGCGACAGCCAGATTCATCTCAAGCTGGTTCATACTCATCGTCACCTGACGCTCGTAGCCAACCTGCTCAAGGCTCGCGGCGTGGGCCCCAGGCTTTATGACTTGATTGAGATAGAAGGCAAGGGAAAACTTTGGACGGCATATGTAATTCAGCATGTCGCGGGTCCTGTGCCAACCATGGCTGAATGCAAGAATGGCTTGTCAAAGCTGCGAGCGCTCGAGGCAGAAGGATTGGTGAAGGTGCTGTTGCCCGAGGGCTTTAACGACGTTGAGTTTGATTGTCCTGATTGCTCACGCAACGCGTTCACGAACGGTGACGGCGAGTTTCAATACATTGATTTTCAGAATTTTGTGCTGACCGGCTACGACTCGTATCTGCGCAATGTGGCTTTGGAAGCGACCGAAGCTTCCCACTTTGGCGACGAAAGCGTGCTGCGAGGCGGCCGCTACCTTTATCAATCCGTTCCCGGCGTGAATCTTCCCAGCAAGCGCAGCATTGACGAGCGCATGAAAGTTTTTCGAGCAACGCTTGAAGCAGCCGGTATGTCAGTCGAAGATCGGCTGGTGCTCGATATCGGCTGCAATATCGGCATGATGATGGGCCAGTACCTCAAATTAGGAGCGCGCTGGTGCCATGGTTGGGATCGAAAGCATCTGGTACCGCATACCGAACGAATGCTGATGGCGCTGGGCTGCACGCGCTTCTCAACCACCGGAACGGATATATCCTCATCGCAACCGCTGAGCGAGGACGTACCGGCGTTCCTGAAGCCATATCTCGATGGATGTGTTGTTTCCTACCTGGCCGTTCGAGGCCATCTGGGTTGGCTGGACGAATTGGCCACCTTGCCGTGGAAGTTTCTTATCTATGAAGGTCATGAAGGTGAAACGCGGCAAGACTTCGAACAGTACGTCAAGGAATTCGCAACCGCCACATCTTTTAGAATAGGACACCAAACTTCGTACTTTGACGGCGACAGTGACGAGCGAACCCTGGCAATACTTGTGAGAGATTGAACCTGTTGAGATGCCGCAGAATTCACAGCCCAATTCACAGCTCAATTCGGAGTCCAATTCTGAGGCGGATGATCGGCATTTCCGCACCGATCACCTGAACGCAAGTATCGGTGGTCGTACCGCTCGCGGCGGGCTGGTGACAATGGTCGCGCACGGCTTGAAGTTCGCCGTTAGCATTATTGCCACGGCAATTTTGGCTCGCCTCTTAACGCCTCAGGATTACGGGCTCATCGGCATGGTGGCCGTAGCCACGCAGTTTGTCGCGATGTTCAAAGATATGGGGCTCTCCCTGGCGACGATACAAAAAGCGGAAATCAACTACGATCAAATCAGCACGCTTTTCTGGGTTAACGTCAGCATCAGCGCCGGCATCATGCTGCTGATGATGTTGGCTTCTCCGGTCGTCTCCTGGTTCTTCGGCGACGGCCGGCTCACCGCAATTACAGTCATCACATCCTTAGGCTTCTTAATCGGGGGTCTGGCAGTTCAGCACGAAGCATTACTTCGTCGCCAGATGAGATTCTTCGTGTTGAGTGTTATCACATTCAGCTCGATTGTAGTTGGTTACGGCGTCGGAATCGTGATGGCCTGGTACGGCTATCGATACTGGGCCCTCGTAGCCAGCCAGTTGTCGTTGCTCGGCGCCAATACCATCGGCGTTTGGGTGGCTTGCCGGTGGCGACCGGGACCGCCAAAGCGAAATGCGGACGTGAAGTCGATGCTCAAGTTCGGCGGAGATGTAACGGGCTATTCGGTTATCAATTACTTCTCGAGAAATACGGACAACTTGTTGATAGGACGTTTTGGTGGCGCGCAGACGCTGGGTCTCTACAACAAAGCTATTCAATTGGTAGGTTTGCCTACGGACCAAATCAATGAGCCTCTGTTTTCAGTTGCGATCCCAGCGCTGAGCAGGCTTACCGATTCTCCCGAGCGTTATCGGGAAGCCTATCTCCGCATGATGGAAAAAGTGATCATGCTGACGATGCCGGTGGTTGCGGTGATGCTGGTAGCTTCAGATTGGCTCGTGCAATTGGTGTTGGGTTCGCAGTGGAGTCAAGCTGCTCCAATTCTTGTTTTCATGTGCATGGCGGGGTTGTTCAATCCCGTCATGAACACGGGCGGATGGCTGTTGGTGACGCAAGGACGGACTCGAGACATGCTCTACTGGTCTGCGATCAACGCGCCGCTCGCAATCATTCCGATTGTTATCGGGTTGCGCTGGGGACCTGTGGGTGTAGCCGCCTCTTATTCCATCGCCAGACTGCTCGTCGCAAATCCGCTTCAATTTTGGTTTGTGGGGCGTAAAGGTCCGGTGAAGACTGCGGACTTCTACAAGCTGTTGGCGCCTTTTGTTTGCGCGGTGGGGAGCGGAATGCTCGCGTGCTTGTTATTTAGAAAGTTCACCGTAATAAACAACGCTTTCGTCGGGTTTGCTTCAAGTGCTGTCGTGATGGGGGCAGTGACGTTACTCGTGCTTTGTGTCTTGCCGCGAGGCCGCTCTGCGTTATTGGATTTGAAGACTTCGCTGCAACTCTTGAAGCCGGCCAATCCAACGCCATTGCAGGTTCACGACTGATTTCTTGGAGTGCGCTGACCTGTCGGCTCCTGACCGTGAAACTGTACTGCGGGCTGCCAGCCTGCAGCCAACGTTGAGTACCACCCAAGTTGAGGGAACCGATTTGCCATACATCATTTGCCAATTTCCAATTTCTGAGAACGGTGAGCCTTGTAACGCATTAACAATGAAAGAATGGCAAATGATATATGGAAAATTTGGCTGAATATGACGAAGCCCTTGCTCAACGTCCGACAGGCTGGCAGCCTGTAGTACATCCAGAAGGTATAATTTCAGCGCCGGACGGGTATTAGTCGTTTAGAAATAGTCGGGCTCCGTCCCAACGAAGTTAGCTCAGGAAGTAAACCAAATGTGCGGCATTGCAGGATTTGTTGATTTGTGGGACCAGCGTTCTGCGCACAGCGCGGAAGAACGACGCCAAATCCTGCAAAACATGACTGACATCATCCGGTATCGCGGCCCCGATGATTCCGGCGCGATGCTGAAGGACGGCGTGGCGTTGGGTATGCGCCGCCTGGCGATTATCGACCTTGCCGGCGGCCATCAACCAATCTCCGGTGAAGACGGGTCGGTATCGGTGATCTTCAACGGCGAGATTTACAACTTCCAGGAACTCCAGCCTCAACTCGAAGCTCACGGCCACAAGTTTCAGACACGCTCAGATACCGAAGCCATAGTCCATGCTTACGAGCAGTATGGAACCACGTGTGTCGATCATCTGCGTGGCATGTTCGCGTTTGCGATTTGGGATGAAAAGCAAAGGAGCCTTTTCATTGCCCGCGATCGAGCTGGAGAAAAACCTCTCTATTACACCGTGACCAGGACCGGCACGCTTGTGTTTGGCTCGGAGCTCAAATCTTTGCTGGAGCATCCTGGTGTATCGCGAGACACCAGTGCTGAGTCGCTCGATGCGTACTTCTCGCTTGGTTATGTTCCGGATCCGCTCAGTATCTTCGGTGACATAAAAAAGCTCCCTCCCGGCCACTTTCTCACTTTCACGGACGGGCGCTTAACAGTGAAGCAGTACTGGGATTTCACGTACGAAAGTAATGGAACCCGTCGTCGTGAAGAAGACTACATTGAAGAGCTGCGCGAATTGCTGGACGAAGCAGTTCGTATTCGCCTTGTATCCGATGTTCCGCTGGGCGCTTTTCTGTCAGGAGGGGTCGATTCCAGCACCGTGGTAGCTTTCATGGCCCGGCACATGAGCCAACCTGTGAAGACATTTTCGATTGGCTTTCTCGAAGACAGTTACAACGAATTGCGTTACGCGCGCCTGGCCGCTAAAAAATACGGCACCGAGCATCATGAGTTTTTTGTAACGCCGGAAATCTGCGATGTGGTCGATGATCTCGCCTGGCATTTCGACGAACCTTTTGCGGACTCTTCGGCAATTCCAACCTACATCGTCTCGAAGCTGGCTCGTGAACATGTCACCGTAGTGCTTTCAGGCGATGGTGGCGACGAGCTCTTTGCCGGATACACGCGCTACGTTACTGAACGTAAGCGCCGAAAGTACGGCATGTTGCCGAGACGAATTCGCCAGGGGTTGATGGAGCCGCTCAGTCGTAATCTTCCGCACGGCGCCTGGGGAAGAAACTTTCTTCATAACGTTGCGCTCGATCCGATTGATCGCTACTTCGACAACGTTTCGATATTTACCGGGCTAAATAAGCGCTCGCTGTACACGTCTGACTTTTATTCCGTGCTCGGCAGCAATGGTGCGGTTGGCATGACCTTCCAGGAGTATGGCGACAAAGTTAAATCCAACGCCCTCCTGGACGCATTGCTCTACATCGACAGCAAGACCTACTTGCCTGGAGATATTCTCACCAAAGTCGATCGCATGAGCATGGCAGTCTCGCTGGAAGCGCGGGTGCCTTTGCTTGACCATAAGCTGATTGATTTTGTGACGCGCATACCCGCTTCGATGAAGATGGCTGGTTTGGAAACCAAGCATCTTTTCAAACGCGCGGTTGCCGACCTCGTTCCCGAGGAAATTCTGGCGCGGCCAAAACAGGGCTTTGGTGTTCCCATTCAGCAATGGATCAACGAGCAGCTGCGCGAACGCATTCGCGATACGCTGACTGATTCTCGTTTCCGTGACCGGGGCATTATTTCCCGACGATACACGGACGTGCTGCTCGACGAGCATGAGCGCGGCCGCCGCGATCACTCAATGGCGCTCTGGTCGTTGCTTATGCTCGAGCTGTGGCACCAGGCGTTCGTTGATGGCGGCGCCAAACGTAAAGGAGTGACGAGTGGCGAGTTTGTTATTGATTCAAGCACTCAAGCCGTTGCCGAACGCAATCACATTCAAAAGTGGGAACGCGAGGAAATCAGCCGCAGCGCCATCGAGTCTGCCTACACCGCCAAGAGCCAGCTGCGTTACAGCGACACTGAGATCAACCGCTTCCTGAATGCTCGTGCCGATACTATTTATCCCCTCGAGTATTCACACTTCCTGCTCGGAGATGTGAGTGGAAAGACCGTGCTCGACTTCGGTTGCGGCGCCGGCAAGAGCAGCGTGCTGCTGGCGAGACGCAACGCAAGAGTCGTCGCCATGGATATCTCTGAACCGATAATGCAGGTAGCTCGTGAGCGTCTAGTCAGAAACGACATCTTTAATAGCGTCAGCTTCATTAACGCGTCGGCGCACAATATTCCTTTGGCTGATGAGACGGTCGATCTGGTCTTCGGCATAGCCATCCTGCATCACTTACACCTGCAGTTGGTCTCGCGCGAAGTATTTCGCATTCTGAAGAAGGGTGGCCGGGCGATTTTTCAGGAGCCGGTGCGCAATTCGAAAGTAATCAAGCTGCTTCGGGGATTAATTCCTTATCAGGCCGAAGACGTGTCTCCGTTCGAGCGTCCGTTGACGGATGAAGAGCTGGAAGACTTTAGTCATGGCTTCTCGAGCTATCGCACCAAAGCTTTTACGTTACCCTACATAAACCTCGCCGGCATTCTGCCCGTCGCGAACAAATTCATGAATCCGCTGCAAAAGTTTGACGGCGCAGTCTTGAAAAAATTCCCGTCGCTTGATTATTACGCCACTGTGCGAGTGATCGAGATGGTAAAATAGCAGCGGCTTATCGCCTGGCTCAGTGCGGAGAGCTTTCGTTTTTGAAACCAGTTGTCCTTCAATTAATTGACAGTTTCCACCAGGGCGGGTCTGAGCGTCAGGCGTTACAGCTCACTCGCCTGCTGCGTGAGAGTGGTCGTTTCGATGTTCGCCTTGCCTGCCTGAATCCCGACGGCGTCCTGCGCGCCGAGATCGAAGACCTACAACTCGGGGATGTTCCTGCTTTCCCACTGACCGCTTTTTACAATCTGAACGCGATGGCCCAGGCGCGGCGATTCCGGCGCTTCCTGAAAAGTAACGAGGTCCAGTTGCTGCACACGCACGATTTTTACACCAATATTTTTGGGATGTTCTCCGGTGCTTTGGCGCGAGTCCCGGCACGGGTGGCTTCGATGCGTGAGACTGGCGGTATGCGAACGGCTGGCCAGCTTCGGCTGCAACGTTATTCCTACTCGTTTGCGCACAAGATTGTTGGTAATTCTGAATCAGTTCGCACCGAACTCGTGAAGCAAGGCATTCCCAAAGAGAAGACTGCTGTGATTTACAACGGCATCGATGTCCAACGAGTTACGCTGGATGAGGGCGCGAGTCGTAGCGATTCCCTGGCGCGCGTCGGTCTGCCGCAGTCCCTGGATTCCAGTAGCCTTTGTGTGACGCTGGTCGCGAACATGAGGCACGAGGTAAAGGACTATCCCATGTTTCTGCGCGCCGCGAAGCGCGTCCATCAGGAAGTACCTAACGCTGTGTTTCTGCTTGCCGGTGAAGGCGAGCTGATGACATCTCTGCAGAGTTTGGCTGCCGAACTTGAGATTGAAGGCTGCACATATTTTCTCGGTCGCTGCGAAGCAATGGCAGAGTTACTGAACATCTCGGACGTTTGTGTGCTGAGCTCAAAGGCCGAAGGCTTTTCCAATTCAATTCTGGAATACATGGCTGCAGGCAAGCCGGTGGTAGCCACCAACGTCGGTGGAGCGCCCGAAGCGATCGTCGAAGGAGTCACAGGCTTTCTGGTGCCGGCGGGTAACGATGAAAACATGGCGGCGCGCATTATCGAACTTTTGGTTAACCACGATCGACGATTCATGGGCGCCAGGGGCCGCCAGATCGTCCTGGAGAAATTTTCGCCGGAAGCACAGCTCGCGAGGACAGAAAGCCTTTACAACGATCTTCTGAGCCAGCCGCTGGTGCTCGATGAGGGGTCGCGAACGGAGGCTAGTGTAAAGCGTCAAGAGATATGAAGCTTGGGGATAATCATGGAGGGGATCTCGAACAAGGCTCGCTAAGGCGCGGCTTTGCCGCCGCACAGTGCGGAAAGGCTTTGCCTTTCCGGGCCGAAACTTCCCCAGGATTGGAGGCTACGCCTCCGACTTTTCGAGGCACAGCCTCGAAAGGCGCTTCTGGCCGCGAAGCCTTTCCGCACTGTGCGGCGCCAAAGCTGCGTGACGATTCCTCGATAGATTCTTCCAAGTCCCCCAAGCTGCGCTTGCTGGTGGTTGGCCCGTCGCTCGACATTCTTGGCGGCCAGGCTGTTCAGGCGGAGCGATTGATCAAACGATTGCAGGAAGAACCTTCGCTTGAAGTCGGCTTTCTGCCCATCAATCCGCGGTTACCGGGTCTGCTCAGGAAACTTCAAGCCATCAAGTATGTGCGTACTCTCGTCACTTCGATCTGGTACGTCGCCTCGTTGCTGAGTCGGGTTCGCCGGTACGACGTCATTCACATTTTTTCGGCTTCATACTTTTCATTCGTCCTGGCCCCAACGCCGGCGATTCTGATAGCCCGGTTGTATGGGAAAAAGATCGTGCTCAACTACCACAGCGGTGAAGCAACCGATCATCTCGAGCGCTGGCCTTCGGCGATCAAGACTCTGAAGTTGGCTGACCAGATTGCGGTGCCATCTGAATATCTCGTGCAAGTCTTTTCGCACTTCGGATTGAGAGCCAAGGCCATTTACAACACCATCGAAACAGGCGTCTTTCATTTTCGAGCCCGGCCACGATTGGACTTGCGCTTTCTTTCGAATCGGAATTTGGAGGCTCACTATGGAGTTGATTGTGTCTTGCGAGCGTTCGCGCTCATTCAGCAACGACATCCTCAGGCGAGCCTGACCGTGGCGGGTGACGGCAGTCAGCGTCGCCGGCTCGAAGAGCTCGCTGCAGAACTTCAACTCAAGAACATTGAATTCAAAGGGCTGGTGAATCACGCTAGCGTGGTCGAGTTATATGACGCGGCTGATATCTACTTGAACGGCTCGTTAATCGATAATCAGCCGCTGTCGCTACTTGAAGCTTTCGCCTGCGGCTTGCCGGTTGTCAGTACCAATGCGGGTGGCATTCCCGACATCGTTAGTCACGAACGTACCGGGTTGTTGGTTGATTGCGGGAACTACCGCGGAATGGCTGAGGCGGCGCTGCGCTTGTTAGCTGATGAAGGTTTGACCCAGCGAATCATCACCCAAGCGCGAGAAGAGTGTCGGAAATACAGTTGGGCTGCCGTCCGCGATCAATGGCTCGAGCTATATGAAGGACCTGGGCTAACAGGTGTTAAGAGTTCAAGCTTCAGCTTGTGTGCTTATGAAGGCACACAATCTAAAGATTGAACTCTAAGCGCCTGTTAGGGCGTCACAAGACAAATGAGTAAGCTGAGTAAACTACGACGATTGAGTGTTGATGAGCTGCGGGTGCGCGGGTCGCAGACACTGCACGCGTTACTCGAGCGTCGCGGGTGGTCCTCACTGACTAAGCTGCCGAGCGATGCCGAACTGCTCAATCTACTGAACACTAAGTTTGGATCAGTCGAGCAGTTCTTTGCGCATTTTCACTCTCGAACGACGCCACGATTTTTTGAAGGCCTTTCGAATCGAGAGCAAACAGCCCAAGCCGCGCGCGTGAACTTTTCCGACTTCGAGCAGCAAACGCTGAAAAAGGCTGAGCGCATTGTTAAGGGACAATTTGATTTGCTGGGCCTGCGCGGACTTAGCTTCGGTGATCCAATCGATTGGCAGCTCGAGCCAGTCTCAGGCAAGCGCAAGCCGCTCGAACACTGGAGCCGGCTGAATTATCTCGACGCAGACTTAATCGGCGACAAGAAGATTGTCTGGGAGCTGAATCGTCACCAGTACTTGGTCACGCTCGGTCAAGCTTACTGGCTAAGCGGCGACGAGCGTTTCGCAGCGACGTTTGTCGAGCATCTGCAGTCATGGATGGATCAGAACCCGCCCAAACTTGGTATCAACTGGGCGAGTAGTCTTGAAGTCTCGTTTCGCTCGATATCCTGGCTGTGGGCGTTCTACTTTTTCAAAGACTCATCACGCGTCAACGCCGAGTTCTTCACCAGCGTGGCCAAGTATCTTTACCTCCACGCGAAGCATCTTGAAACATACCTGTCCACATATTTCAGTCCCAACACTCACCTGACAGGCGAGGCCCTGGGATTGTTTTATCTTGGCACCATGTTGCCCGAGTTTCGAGAGGCGGCGAGATGGCAGGAGATGGGCAGCCGTATTCTTATTGAGCAGCTCTCAATACATGTGCAGGCGGATGGCGTCTACTTCGAGCAGTCAAGTTACTATCATCGTTACACCGCTGATTTCTACACGCACTTTCTGCTTCTTTCGCGCTTGAATGAAGTTAATCTTCCCGCGGAAGTCGAAACCAGGCTGGGGTTGTTGCTCGATCATCTGATGTACATCACTCGACCGGACGGGACGACGCCGTTGTTCGGTGACGATGATGGCGGGCGCCTGCTGATGTTGGACCAGCAGGCTGCGAATGATTTTCGCTCCACGCTGGCAACAGGAGCTGCCCTGTTCAAGCGTGCTGATTACAAGTTCGTCTCGGAGTGGCACGGGCGTCCCGCCCGTGAGGAGGAGTGGCACGGGCGTCCCGCCCGTGAGGAAGAGTGGCACGGGCGTCCCGCCCGTGATGAAGAACACATCGGCAAGATGCCGATGCCACATGCAACAGTTTTGTGGTTGCTGGGACCGCAGGGCCTTTCAGATTACAAAGCACTCGCGGCTGCCGAACCAGCATCGCGGTCGAAAGCATTTTCAAGCGGCGGCTACTACGTGATGCGTGACGGCTGGAATTCTGCAGCGAACTATCTGCTTATCGATTGTGGCCCGCATGGGATGAACAACTGCGGCCACGCGCATGCGGACGCCCTTTCGTTTGACTTAGCGGCGCGCGGCCAGACGCTGTTCGTCGATCCCGGTACGTATACCTACACGGGCTCGAAAGAATTGCGTGACTGGTTCCGCGGTTCTACAGCTCACAACACCTTGACCGTGGATGGTCAGTCGAGCTCTTCGCCCAACGGTCCGTTTTCCTGGAATACCATCGCTCGTTCGCGTGCCTTGTCATGGATTAGTCGCGAACGCTTCGATTATTTTCAGGGTGAGCACGATGGCTACCTGCGACTCGAAAATCCCGTGACTCATGCGCGGGGTGTGTTATTCCTGAAACAGGACTACTGGATTGTGCATGATCGCGTGCGCTCGCCTGGCGATCACAGCTATGAGCTCCGGTTTCATCTGGACTCGGGGCTGAACGCGGAAAGTGAAGACACGGCGAGTCTCCGAATCAAGAGCTCACGGGCGGGACACCCGGGCCACGCGAGCAATTCTCGCGATAATGCCTTGAAAATTGCTTGTTTTGAGGAAAATTCGCGCTGGCAAAGGGAAGAAGGTTTCGTTTCGCACTGTTATGCAGAAAGGGAGGAAGCGCCGATCTTTGTCTTTTCCGGCGCTGCCAGAGCTAACGCCGATTTCCTTACCTTCATGCTACCGTCCGCTGAATCATTTCCGGAGGCTGAATCATTTCCGGAGGTCAGGGAAGTCGAGGCGATTGGCGGCCGCGCTTTTGAAATCGCCGGCAAGTCAGGGTACGACGTCCTGATGGTGAAGATTGAAGAGCGAGCAGAGATGGCCCGGCTCGCGTCGGACTTTGAGTGGACGTGGGCAAGATATGTGGATGAGAGCGCTACTGTTCCGGAAGAGTTGGTGCTAATTGGTGGGCAGCGGCTTGAGCTGGGAGGCAAGGAAGTGTTGCGATCCGGACGACGGATTAACTATTTGGTTGCGAGCCGGGTGGGCGAACAATTTCGAATTGAGACGGATGACGGAGTGTTGCAGCTGCAATTGCCAATCGCCGACTTTGAGTCCGCGATCAAGGAGCATAGGGTGTAGGGGATAGGGTGTGGGGTGTAGGACAAGTCGCGAAAAGCTTACGCCAAACGTACAAACGGAATGCGCTACGTGCCGAGACACAAGTACAAAGAACAAAGGACAAAGAACTAAGAACAAGATCTCAGATCTCAAAATCTCAGATCTCAGATCTCAGATCACAAGACAAGAAACATAGAACATGTGCGGGATTAACGGAATAGCCTTTTCATTACGGTCAGGACGGCGCGTCGAAGCGTCGCTGCTGGCACGAATGCGTGACATCATCACGCATCGTGGTCCTGACGATGAAGGCATGTTCATCGATGGCCCAGTCGGTCTCGGTCACCGTCGCCTCAGCATCGTAGACGTCAAGAGCGGTCATCAGCCGATGACTAACGAAGACGACACTCTGCACATTACCTACAACGGCGAAATCTACAACCACGCTGATTTCCGCGAGCAGCTTGAAGCACGCGGCCACGTTTACAAGACGCACTGCGACACCGAAACCATCCTGCATCTGTACGAAGAGCACGGCGCCGCCTGCGTCCAGCATTTACGCGGCATGTTCGCATTCGCCATCTGGGACCAGCGTCGCCGCGAACTATTCATCGCGCGTGATCGTCTGGGCGTGAAGCCACTTTATTATTTCCACGCTGAGGACGGCTCGCTTTACTTTGGTTCTGAGATCAAAGCAGTCCTCGCAGCAAACGCGGTCAAACCCGAGCTTAACTTTGCGGCGCTACCCGATTATCTCGCTAATCATGCTACCTCCGGCGAAGAGACCTTGTTCCTGGGTATCAAGCGCCTGTTGCCCGGTCACACGCTGGTCTGGCGTGACGGACGCGTCGAGATAAAACGCTACTGGGACGTTAGCTTCGCGAAAGATGAACAGCCCAACCGCAGCGATCAGGATTACATCGCGGAATGGACTGAGCTGTTTCGCCGCGCCGTGCAGTTGCGCCTGATGGCTGATGTGCCGCTCGGCATGTTCCTGTCGGGAGGTATCGACTCGTCAGCTATTGCCGCTGTAATGAGCGGCATGGTGAGCGAACCGATCAAAACTTTCAGCGTTGCGTTCCAGGAACGCGAAGCCAATGAACTCGAGTACGCGCGGCTCGTGGCTGAAGCGTACAAGACCAATCACCACGAGGTGGTGGTTAGTCCTGAAGATTTCTTTGGCGCGCTCCCGAAACTGGTCTGGCACGAAGACGAGCCGCTCGCTCATCCTTCCAGTGTGGCGCTCTATTTTGTTTCCGCCCTCGCAGCAAAGCATGTGAAGGTAGTGCTGACCGGTGAAGGTAGTGACGAATTGCTGGCCGGTTACGCAAGATATCGGAAGACGATTTACAACCTTGCCATCGGCGCTCGCTACCATGGCTCGATGCCCGCGGGAATTCGCAACCTGATTCGAAATCGAATCGATGGCTTGCCGGCAGCTTCGAAGCTTAGACAGAAGCTGGTTCGCACCTTCCTCGCTTTGCAACCCGACATCGAGAGCATTTACTTCGACAACTTCTCGGTCTTTTCGCGTTCACGTCAGGAGCAATTGCTGAGTCCAAATACGCGTGCTCGCACCGGCGCCGTCGATCCTTACGCGAGCGTGCGCGGTCTACTTGATCAAACTGACGCGACGTCTCCGCTTGATCGATTGCTTTACGCGGACATCAAGACTTATCTGCATGAGCTCCTGATGAAGCAGGACCAGATGAGCATGGCTGCTTCGATTGAGAGTCGCGTTCCTTTTCTGGATCACAAGCTGGTTGAATTTACTTCGAGTCTACCGGAGCGGCTCAAGCTGCGAGGCTGGACCACGAAATATGTCTTGCGCGAAAGCATGAAGGGCGTGTTGCCGGAAGCCATCCTTTCACGACCGAAGATGGGATTTCCGGTGCCGGTTGGAAAGTGGTTCCGCGAGCAGTATCACTCAGTAGTCGACGAATACGTGCTCAGCGGCCGCACGCTCGAGCGAGGATATTTTGACGAAGGCTACCTGCGGACGCTCGTTGCAAGACACGATGCCGGCGAGGATCATTCAGAAAGGCTTTGGGCGCTCGTGAATTTTGAGATGTGGCAACGACAGTTTTTGGATGGAGAATCGGCGGCAATCACGCAGGAACCTGAGGAGGCGCTCGCGGTAAGCTGAGAATTACCGTTTTGATTTTCCATATATCAATTGTCAGTTTTCATTTGTCATTTGTCATGGCGCGGATTGTAGCCGCGTAGGTTGTAGCTGGATCAGCGGCAGAAGCCAGAGCGTCAACTACAAAGAACAAAGCACAAAGAACTAAGAACAAAGACAGAAACCAAAAACCAAAGACCAAAAATCGAAAAGAATGCGTATATTGTGGCTAAAAACTGAGCTCCTGCATCCTGTCGATAAGGGCGGCAAGATTCGCACCTATCAAATGCTGAAGGAGCTGAAACAAGATCATCAGATCACGTACCTGACGCTGGACGATGGTACGGCAGCCCCCAACGCGCGCGACCTCGCGACTGAATACTGTCACGAACTAATCTGCATTCCCCACCAGCAACGAAAGAAGTTTACGCCCGGCTTTTACGCGGAACTTGGTCTGAACCTGATTTCCAATCTTCCCTACGCGATTTCGAAATACGAATCCAAAGCTATGCGGTCAAGGATCGCGGAGCTGACGGCGACTCGCGATTACGATGTCGTAATCTGTGACTTCTTAGCGCCGGCGGTTAATCTGCCGCGTCAGCTGCCCTGCCCGACGATTCTTTTCCAGCACAACGTCGAGGCCATGATCTGGAAACGCCATGCCGAGGTCCAAAGCAATCCGCTCAAACGCACCTATCTCTCCGGCCAATGGCGACAGATGCAGGCCTTTGAAAACGTCATGTGCCGTCGTGTCGATCGCGTCATTGCTGTCTCACGCGAAGACAGCGAGATGATGCAGAGTGAGTACAAAGTCACTGCTGTCGACGACGTGCCAACCGGTGTCGATACAACTTTCTTTCGGCCTCGACGCGCGGAAAAGCGAGAGCCTTACAATCTTGTTTTTACCGGCTCAATGGACTGGCTGCCGAATGAAGATGCCATGCAGTACTTCACGTCGGAAATAATGCCGCTCATAAAACAGAAGTTACCGAGCGTCACTCTGACTGTGGTCGGACGGAATCCTTATCCAGCTTTGGTTGAGTTGAGCCGTCGCGATCCATCGATAATCGTTACCGGTCGAGTCGATGACGTGCGTCCCTACATGGAACGCGCGGCTGCTTACATTGTTCCTTTGCGAATCGGCGGCGGCACCCGCTTGAAGATCTACGAAGCCATGGCGATGGAGAAGCCGATCGTTTCAACGACTGTGGGAGCTGAAGGCTTACCTGTACGCGACGAAGCTGAGCTGCTACTGGCAGATTCTCCGCAGGCTTTTGCCAATGCGGTTTTGCGCACCCTGGAAGATCAGGAATTTGCTTTTCATTTAGGGCGACGCGCGGCTACGCTCGTGCGGCAGCAATTCGGTTGGAATCGAGTGGCGCTCCGTTTCGCTGAGATTTGTGAACAAACAGCTGGTAAACAGCTTCCGCCTCTGACGAATCCGGAGGCTGAATTAGAAGTACTCCAAAACTTGTGAGGATGATCAAGTCGAGTAATTGCATATGAAGAAATCAATCAACAACGAACGCTGTCTTTCGGTGGTGATACCGTCTTATAACGAACGGAACACGTTGCCGTTGATCGTGGAAAAGCTGCTCGCGCTGCCGCAGCTACTCGAGATCGTCATCGTCGACGATTGTTCGACTGACGGATCGGACATGGTAGCGAGCAATCTTGCTGAAAAGCATGCGCAAGTCCGTTACACGCGCCATGCAAAGAACTCGGGCAAGACCGAAGCGCTGAAGACCGGATTGCAGCTGACCACCGGCAGCATCGTGATCATTCAGGACGCCGACCTGGAATACGATCCTGAAGAAATACCGCAGGTCATCCAGCCGATCGTCGATGGGCACGCCGATGTTGTGTATGGCTCTCGCTTTTTGGTGCGCAAGGCGTCGCGCGTTTTGTACTTCTACCACTTCATCGCGAACAAGTTCCTGACTTTCCTGTCGAACATGCTGACGAATCTGAACATGACCGACGTGGAAACCGGGTACAAGGCTTTTCGGGGCGAAATCATCCGTAAGATGACAATCGTCTCCAGTGGCTTCGGCTTTGAGATTGAAGTGACAGCCAAGATCGCCAAATTGAAATGCGCGGTGTACGAGACTCCGATTAGTTACTACGGACGAACGTACGAAGAAGGAAAGAAGATCGGGATGATGGACGGCATCGTCGCCATGTGGCTGATCTTGAGATTCAACCTCTTTTGTAGTTTGGGAGATTCATTTACCGAGCCTGTGCAGCTCGAGCGTGCCGGTTCGGGTCGAGCACGAGAGCTGGAGCCGCTCGCGATGGAAAGAATTTGATATTGAATTCAACCTTGAAAGACATCCAAGTAAGCGGAGCGACGCAAATCTAAAAATCTCAGGGTCAGGAAGGGTGGTTTACCCCCGCTCAACGTGAACTAACTAAACTCGAGAGGTAATGAGTCAGCGGGGTAAACCACCCTTCCTGACCCTGAGCTGATCCCAATTGAGTTGCTGTCCCAACAGCAATGACCAAAGCGCCGGCAGGTCGGCGCACTCCAAATCGCTTGAACGCAGCTAATCAAATAAACGCCAAGTCACTTAACGCTCCGAAGGTTGCCTTTCCCCTTCTCATCGGCGCCTTCCTCTGCGCTGTGCTCTATTTCGTAGCCGGTTATTTCACCAGCGCGTACTTCATGGGTGACACCGTCGATTACGCCAACGCGATCCTCGAGCGCGCGGCGGGCAGAGACTATTTCTTTTGGGAATTTGGCCACTTGCTGTGGCGGCCCCTGGGCTTTGTTCTTTTCAAGATATCCTCGCCAATGACCGGACGATTTGTTGGTGGTAGCGCTCAAGCCAGCGCCACGCTCGTTTTGATTGGGCTGAGCTGGCTGAGTGGTCTCGTCAGCGTGCTTTCATTGTATGGAGTGCTGAACCGAATCTGTCGCAGCGGATTACCCGTGATGTTCACGGTACTCGGTTTCATCGGCGCGCAGTCCTTCCTGAATTACTTTCATACCGGCGCTCCTTACATTCCGGGATTGGCTTTGTTGCTGCTCGGCTTGTACCTGCTGGTGGCAAATGGGAGGAAAGACAAACCGTCCCTGCTTTCAGGAATCATTGCGGGAATCTCGTTCGCGGGTTCGGGATTGTTTTGGTTCCCCTTCGTCCTGGCCATTCCCGCGGCACTAATCGCGCCACTGCTTCTGCTCGGATTCAACAAGCAGCGCCTGAAGCTTTCATTGCTGGCAATGATTGTTGGGGCTGTTGTCGGCGTCGGAGTTTATTTCGCCGTGATGGCCCATATCGGCATTCATAACGTCCCGGAATTTCGCGCCTGGATGGAGAAGACGTCACGAACGACCGGCTCATCGAATCGAGGGGTTAGCCGCGCGGTCTTCGGCTTTGCGCGCTCATTCATCAACATGGGCAATGACGGGATGTTATTCAAGCGCTATCTGCTTCATGATCCTCTTAATCCGGTGTCGGTTTTGGATCTGGCGCGATTTAGCCTGTGGAAGTTGCTGGCGTTCTATTTGTTTGTCGCGGCGCTTTTGTTGGGTCTGCTGACTTCGATGAATGGCCGGCGCATGCTCGTGCTGTTCCTGGTGAATGTGTTGCCGGTCATCGGGTTCGCGATCTATTGGCAAGGAGGAGATCCGGAACGATACCTGCCGCTGTTTCCGATGTTCTTCATTGCGCTGGGTTGGGTGCTGGACTCCGGCGAAACCAGGAGACTGTTCAAGTATCCCTTGGTGTTGTTCGTGCTGGCGATGCTCGTAACCAACGGCTTCATGCTGGCGAGGAAGAGGCTCAGTCAACAGCAGGAAGTATCCGCGGCACGAGTCAGAGAGCTGGCGGGAAATCTCAAGCCCAACAGCTGGGTCTTCGCGGCGAATTGGCAGGACGATTTGATAAATTTCAATCGCAGCTTTCCGCTTAATCCGGTGAATCGCAACAGCAACCTGAAACTCGGCGCCCTCATCAGTCCGGGCGAGCCGGAAGTTGCTCGATGGCGACAGGAGTTCGCGACTCGAACGCAATCGGTTTGGGCGAACGGCGGAGACGTTTGGATTTCGCGCCGTTTATTCGTAGAACGCCCGCGTCCGGAATGGAATTGGGTTGAAGGTGACGACCAACGCGTTTCCTGGACTGATCTTTACCGTTATGCTTCTCAGCTTGAGTTGGGTCAGGCAATCGGTGGCGACGATGGCTTTGTAATGATCGTGAACGGTGAACGAAATAGGAAAGTTCTTAGTGGGGAATAGCCCGTCACTCTGTTCTTGGTTCTTTGTACTTTGTTCTTTGTAGTTGAGTTTTGGTGAAATGATTAGCCTTCGATAAAGCACAAGCACAAAGAACTAAGAACAAAGAACCAAGAACAAAAAGCGATCCATTAATGGTAAAAGACTTCGTATGAAGATAAGCATTTTTGGGCTTGGCTATGTGGGATGTGTCTCGGCGGCGTGCTTCGCGAAAGAAGGCCACGACGTTATCGGTGTCGACGTGAATCCCACCAAGGTCGAGATCGTCAATCGTGGTAACAGTCCCATCGTCGAAGCCGGAATGAGTGAGCTCGTCAAGTCGATGGTTGACGAACGGCGCTTGCGCGCCACGACTGATACTCAAGAAGCAGTCAACAACTCGGACATTTCCCTGGTCTGCGTGGGGACGCCGAGTAATGCCAACGGAAGTCTGGATCTCACCTACGTCGAACGTGTATGCCAGGAAATCGGCGCCGCGCTCAAACAGAAAAACAGTCGCCACACAGTCGTAATCCGCAGCACGATGTTGCCTGGCACGATTGAAAGCGTGGTGGTGCCTGCGCTTGAATCCAAGTCCGGCAAGACCGCCGGCGCAGATTTTGGAGTCTGCATAAATCCCGAGTTCCTGCGCGAAGGCACGTCTCTCAAGGATTTCTACGCACCGCCTTTTACGCTAATCGGCGCCGACGATGACCTGACTGCGAGTGCAGTGCGCGAACTTTACTCCGGCATTGAGGCGCCGGTTTTCGTTACGCCGGTAAAAACGGCCGAGATGGTTAAGTACGTCTGCAACTGCTTTCACGCGTTGAAAATCAGCTTTGCGAATGAGGTCGGCAATATCTGCAAGCAGCTTGGAATCGACAGCCATCAAGTGATGGATGTCTTCTGTCAGGACACCAAACTCAACTTATCTTCTTATTACCTGAAGCCGGGGTTTGCGTTTGGCGGCTCGTGCTTGCCGAAAGATCTACGCGCCATGAATTACAAGGCGAGGCAGCTCGACGTAGAGGTGCCCGTGCTTGCTTCGTTGTTGCCCAGCAATCGGTTGCAGATCGAGCGTGCCGTGGAAATGGTTTTGGCCACCGGCAAGAAGCGAATCGGCGTGCTTGGTTTTAGTTTCAAGGCCGGCACGGATGACTTGCGAGAATCACCAATGGTCGCGCTCATCGAGACTTTGATCGGCAAAGGGCTGCAACTCGCAATTTACGATCGCGACGTTTCGCTCGCTCGCTTGTTCGGCGCGAACAAAGAATTCATCGAGAGTGGCATCCCGCACATCTCGCAACTCATGCGCGGAAGTGTCGCTGAAGTCCTCGAGAGTGCGGACGTGATTATCATCGGCAACAAGGCTGATGAGTTTCGTGAGCTTGAGAGCACGCGACGTGACGATCAAGTGGTGATCGATCTGGTTCGGCTGTTTGAAAAAACCTCCGACGAAACCTACCAGGGAATTTGCTGGTAATTCGTTCTTTGTACTTGGTCCTTTGTACTTTGCAGATTCCCTTAGTTGCGAATTAACCATGAAGGTCAAGCACAAAGAACCAAGAACCAAGAACAAAGAACAAAGTAAGCATTGCCCAAGCGACGAAAACTTCTAATCCTCGCGGTCGCGTTACTCCTCGTTTGGCTATTGTCGTGGCTGGCAGCAAAAGCATTAATCGTCGAAGCTCCTCTGCCACACGCCGATGCGATGGTAGTCATGGCCGGCTCAGCCGTATTCAAGGAACGAACTCACCACGCGGCGGAATTGTTTCGCGCCGGTCGCGCCCCGAAAATCCTGGTCACGAATGATAATCAGCAGGCCGGCTGGGCGCAGGACGAACAACGCAATATTCCTTATTGGGAATTGACGGCGCGTTATCTGCGACGCGAAGGCGTGCCTGCCTCGGCTATCGAGATCGTGCCCGAGCCGGTGACGGGCACTTATGAGGAAGCCAGAGTGCTGCGCGGCTACGCCGAGTCTAAAAGCCTGCGTTCGTTGTTGATTGTGACTTCGGCTTATCACACGAGGCGGGCGCGTTGGACTCTAAATCGTACTTTTGCATCGAGTGGCATCGCGGTTGGAATTGACGCGGTGCCTCCCGGATATCAAGCGCCCCGGCCATCCACCTGGTGGCTGCATCTGACTGGTTGGAGATTAGTTCCCGGTGAATACGTGAAGATGATCTACTACAAGTTGTTCTATCGGAGTTGAGACAGCGCCAGCCAAGCCTTCAATTTGAAGAGTTGGCAACAACATCCCATGTCTCGCAGTCAGGAAGGGTGGTTTACCCCCGCCTTAGTTTCATTAGCATTCAAGCTTAGTCGAGTGGCATTCAAAGACTTAGCGGGCGCAAGCGACCCTTCCAGACCCTGAGATCATTGAGCTTGACAGATCTTATGAGCGTAGAGAGTCTGGAAGACGACTCATGTTTGCTATCGAGGCATTTGCTGGCAATCTGAAGTGATTAATCGTTTATCAATCAAACGGTTTAGAGTATCTTCAGCCGAAGTCTGCGTCATGAGCCTGCAGCCGCCTAAGAGGTAATTAACTACGTGCCCCCAATTCGCAATCTCATCTTAACTGTCTCCCTGGTCCTTTTCTTTTTTGCCACCGCTGCAGCCAGCGCTAAAGCTGATCCCATTACGTTCACCAACGTCCGCGCCCTCCAGAACAGTGGCGCCACGCAGGTCGATCTGCTGTCCAAGCCCAACGTGACGTTGATCGGACCGCAAATCACTTTCCTCGTGGACATTCAGGGTAGTCTGCCTCCCGGCGGGACCAACATGCTGCAGATAACTTATGCCGAGGCCGGCAGTGCGCCCATCGTGCAGACATTTGCGATTCCGTTATTCCAGGGGGTGCCGCCGCCATACACGCAGTTGTTCACTATCAATTCGCCGGGCGCCACTTTTCAGGGCGTGCCGGCTACGTTGACGATTAGTGTTATTAACTCTTCCGGTTTTTCGATTAACGGACCGGCTGGGAATTTCGTCACGCACACTTACGTTTTCAACGTAGCGCAACCGGTGCCTGAGCCTACCACCATGCTTTTGTTGGGAACTGGAGTGACGGGATTGGCGACACGCCTGGTGCGCCGGCGGCGCCGACGTCGTCACACCTGAGATCTGTTTTGGGAACGATGAATCCTGATATCATCGGCGACGAGCTACGGAGGCTCTTGCAGTTCCTCTCATTCACACCCGGTTTCAACCGGGTGTGTACGGTACCCTAAAACACCTTAACCGTTTTAGCGGTTTCCGCGGCCAACAGTGGAACGGAAACCCTGGAAACGGTTCGAGCATCCTGGCGGATCCTTACCACCCGGTTGAAACCGGGTGTGAATGAGAGGAGTTTGCAAGAGGTTCTGAACCTTATCGGACTCTCGATGGCGATATCAGAAATCAACAACGTTCCAGTCCAGAAAGCAGCTACGATTCCGCGCGAATTCGTCTCAGTCGTCATCCCCTGCCTCAATGAAGAGCGCTTCATCGGAAAGGCGCTTCGTAATCTCGCCGACCAGTACGATTCGCAGCGCTACGAGATCATCGTCGTTGACGGACTCTCTCAGGATCGCACGCGAGACGTGATCGCAGAATTTTGTCGCGAACGCCCCGATGTGCCAGTAACACTGATCGATAATCCAGCCCGTCGTATTCCCGCGGCGCTGAACCTCGGCATTCGCGCCGCGCGAGGCGACATTATCGCGAGGCTTGATGCACACGCAGTCGCGTCGCCCGGCTACATCCGCCGTTCAGTTGAAGTGCTCCGCCAGCAAGGCGTCGGCGTGGTTGGCATGCCTTGTCAGGTTTGTCCCGGAGCCGACACGCTCACTGCAAAAGCGATCGCGACAGCAGTCTCACATCCATTCGGCATCGGCGATGCGAAGTATCGTCTGGGTCGCGGAACAGGTCAGCAGGCAGTCGACACCGTAGCCTTCGCGTGTTTTCGGAAGACACTGTGGGAAGAGATTGGCGGATTCAATGAAAAGCTGGCAGCGAACGAGGACTATGAATTCAACTACAGAGTTCGCAAACACGGCCAGACAGTCTTGCTTGACCAGACTGAACACTGTGACTATTTCGCGCGGGCGACGCTTAAAGATCTCGCCCAACAGTACTGGCGGTATGGACGATGGAAGGCTCGGATGATTCGTTCGAATCCTGGGTCGATTAAGCTTCGTCAAATTGTCGCGCCAGTCTTTGCAGCTTCCATTCCCGTACTTTTGCTCGCCGGCATATGGCTGCGTCCGGCATGGTGGCTGCTGGCGGTTGAACTGGCAGCTTACTTGCTTTTGGGGATTATGGTTGCGGCAAGATTAGCCGCGAAACGCGAAGGTGGTTTAGGACTTTTGTTTCTGTTACCCCTTATTTTTACGCTCATTCACATCTCATGGGGCACCGGTTTTTGGCTGGGTTTGGTAAAGCCGCCAGTGGTAGACGGTTTTTAGCCGCAGATTACGCAGATTACACTGATTCAGTAAGATTTAATAGCGATCAACATGACTTGATTCAACTAAGGTCTGTGAAATCGGCGTAATCTGCGGCTGGGTTTTGAAACACGACAGCAACACACTAACCGAGCACTACCCAAATTGGAAACCTTTTGCTATTAGCCCTTTCTCCGTTTAAGATTGCGAACAGTTAACCAGCGATTGACGGCTTCCCCGAGCTAAGTCCGTTTTAACTATGCTCGAAATGACCTCGAAAACTAAAAAGCGCATCGGTATCTTCGTTATCGCTTACAACGCGGTCAACAAGCTTGACTGGACGTTGGATCGTATTCCCGAAGACGTATGGGAGAAGGTCGAAGAGGTTTTTCTCTTTGATGACTGCTCCACCGACAACACCTATTACGCCGCCATTGGCTACAAGCACTCCAAGAAACTCGACAAACTAACCGTACACCGCAACACGAAGAACCTTCGTTACGGCGGAAATCAAAAGGCCGGCTATCAATACGCCATCGAGCGTGGCTTCGATATCGTCGTGATGTTGCATGCCGACGGCCAGTACGCTCCGGAAGTGTTACGCGAATTGCTCGAGCCGCTTGAAAACGATGAAGCGGACATGGTGTTTGGTTCGCGTATGGCGGCCGGCGGGAGTCCACTCAAAGGCGGCATGCCGCTCTACAAGTTTGTCGGCAATCGCGTCCTGACAGGCCTCGAGAACCGCATTGTCGGTACGAAGCTTTCGGAGTTTCACTCCGGCTATCGACTCTACAGCTGCGAAGCTCTGAAGAAAGTGCCTTTCCTGCTCAACTCGAATGAATGGCATTTCGATACGAACATTCTGATTCAGTTTCACGAAGCCGGACTACGCATCGTCGAGCGTCCTATCCCGACGTACTATGGCGATGAGATATGCTATGTGAATGGCATGGCCTACGCCTTTAACTGCATTAAGACGGCGCTGCGCTATCGGCTGCACAAGTCACGTCTGGTCCACGAGGAGAAATACGACGTGACCGGCGATCATTACGTCTACAAGAAAAGCGATCCGTACAGCAGTCACGCTCAAATTCTGCAGTGGGTCGAACAAGAGCGACCGGCCGAAGTGTTGGAATTTGGCACTGCGACTGGCTATCTCAGCTCAGAGATGGCGAAGCTTGGTTGCGATGTGACCGGCGTCGAGCAAGACGCCGAGATGGCTGAGCTGGCGAGACCGCACTGCAACAAGCTGATTGTAGGCGACATCGAGAATCTCGAGTTTTCAGAGCTTGGCCAATATGATGCGGTCATCTTTGGTGACGTACTCGAGCATCTGCGGGATCCGCAGATGGTCTTGAAAAATGTAACGAAGGTGTTGAAGCCCGGCGGCAAGGTGCTGATGTCACTGCCGAACGTCGCCAACATTTGGGTCCGGCTCAATTTACTTTTTGGTCGCTTTAACTACAGCCGCGTCGGTATTCTCGATGAGACGCACCTGCGCTTCTTCACGTTACAAACGATGAAGCAATTAGCCTCCGATTCAGGCTTCGATGTAATCAGCGTCAATGTTACTCCGATACCTTTGCCGGTGATGATGCCATCAACTCGCCAGGGACATTCGTTGAGTTTTCTACACTTTCTGAACTGGTGCTTGACCAAACTAAGAAGCACCTTGTTTGGCTACCAGTTCATTCTCGTCTGCCGGCCCAAGGCCTGAGCCCTCCCGCTCAACTGCTGCCACATGGGCGCACTCCAAACCGCAATCAGAGAATTGATAAACCATTATCCGTTCTTTGTGATTGAGTCTGTCTTCATATTGATAGCCGTGGTGCTTGCGTTCGCGCGGCCACGATTTGGTGAACATTGGTTTCGAGCGGCGGAGTTTCGTTTCACAAAGTTTGCCCGCCGTCGCGTGTTGGCCTTTGTCGCAGTGGGCATGTTGGCGTTAGTGGGACGCGTGGCGTTGTTACCACTCATTCCGATCCCCGAGCCAGGGACTCACGACGAGTTTGCCTACCTGCTTGCGGCCGATACGTTTGCCTCGGGACGGCTAACGAATCCGGCTCATCCGATGTGGATGCACTTTGAGAGCATGCACATTCTGCAGCAGCCCACCTACACTTCGATGTACCCGATCGCTTCGAGCGTGATGATGGCGTTGGGCAAAGTCGTCTTCGGTCATCCGTGGTGGGGTGTTTGGCTTAGCGCCGGCATTTTTTGTGCAGCGCTTTGTTGGATGTTGCAGGGCTGGCTGCCTCCACAATGGGCTCTGCTGGGCGGGCTCATTGCAGTCATCAGGATTGGCTGGTTTAGCTTTTGGATGAACAGTTATATGGGCGGGGCACTGGCTGGGATTGGAGGGGTACTCGTTCTGGGTGCGCTGCCTCGCATCATGAGAAGCCGTCGTGCTCGCGACGCAGTAATCATGGGCATCGGCATTATCATCCTGGCCAACAGCCGGCCGAATGAAGGCTTCTTCACGGCAGTTGGTGCGTTCGTAGCGCTCGCGATTTGGTGTGTTCGTTCCCGGCCAAACTTTTCTGAAGTAGTTCGCAAGGTGGCGCTGCCGCTCGGTTTGGTGTTGGTAGCGATGTGTCTCGCCATGGGTTTCTATTTCAAGCGAGTCACTGGCAATCCTTTCCTGATGCCATACAAACTGCAGCGCAGTACTTATGCAACCGCGCCGTTGTTCTTCTTTCAGACGCCCACGCCGGAGCCGCACTACAACCACGCCGTGCTGCGTGACTTCTATCAGAATTGGGAAGAAGCGCTTTACGAGAAGACGATGAGTCCGAAGGGAGTACTGATTCGCACTCTCGGAAAACCACTCACGTTGTGGATGTTTTATTTTGGCCCGGTGCTGACATTGCCGTTGCTGATGTTGCCCTGGGTGTTAAGAGACAAGCGTCTGCGTTGGTTGTGGATTGTGGGCGCAGTCGCTTCGATTGGATTTCTAGCGCCTGCCTGGTTCAATTCTCATTACGCGGCGCCGGTCACGGGCTTGATATACGCATTCATGCTGCAGGGTCTCCGTCATTTGCGACGGTGTCGATGGAAGGGAAGACCGACAGGAATGATGCTCGCTCGGGCAGTGCCCGTCATCTGCATAATGATTGTTCCTTTTCGTCTGCTAGCCCGGCCTCTGCATGTGCCAATGCAAACAGGCTGGCGCATGACCTGGTCACAGTCGGCGCCAGGCTTGCACGACCGTGCAGTTATGCAACGACGTCTCGAAGAACTGCCGGGTAAGCATCTGGTGATTGTTCGTTACAAACCGGATCATGACTATCACACTGAGTGGGTCTATAACGGCGCAAAGATTGATGAGTCCAAAATTGTTTGGGCCCGGGAGATGGACGCGAAGCATAATCGAGAGTTGATGAACTATTTCGTGGGACGAGTGATGTGGTTGCTGGAAGCTGATGAAAAGCCGCCCAAGTTATCAGCCTACCCAGGCGCAGCTATGAAGTGATGCCAGCTTCTCATCGCTCACCTGGTTTTAACCAGGTGAGCGAGAGAAGGAATGAAACGAATAACCGTTTTAACGGTTTGTGGTTTTTCGAGCGTAAACCGTTGAAACGGTTTCGGGAATCAAAGTAGTCACTGATCACCCGGTTGAAACCGGGTGTGAATGAGAGGGCTGGAGTTTTTGAAATTCTTACTAATCATCACTTTACTTGGCTTGAGCGCCTTCGGCGTGGGAGTGCTGCGACATTATCGCGTGCAGGATCGTCTGCGAACAGTTTCAAGTCCCACCAAAGCTGGCAACGTCATCAACGTGGCTGCGAATGGCGATCTGCAACGAGCGCTTGATATGGCGCAATGCGGCGACACGATTGTTCTTGAAGCCGGCGCGAGCTACTTAACATCCAGAGATGAAGGCTTCGTCTTTCCCGCAAAGAATGGAGCTCAATGCACCGGGGCCGCCTCAGCTGTAATCACGGTCCAGAGCAGCAATCTCGCCGCTCTTCCTCCTGCCAACAGGCGCGTGGAAATTAGTGATGCTCGTAACATGCCGAAGCTAATCACTTCGGGTCCAAATCCCGCGATCAGCTTTGCGGCAAACAGCAAGTTCTGGAAACTTACGGGAATCGAAATCACCACGACTGCAAATCCGCAATACGCTTCGTTCCTGGTTTATCTCGGCACCAGTCTTGGCTTTTCAGAGCTTCCTTCCGATGTGACGTTTGACCGCTGTTACATCCACAGTCAGGAGGACGGTACCAACAATCCACACGCGACTTCGCGCGGCGGGGTAGACGTCGAGGCGAGCCGCGTAACGTTTAGTGGTTGTCGTATTGCTTTTCCCGGTGGTTATGCCGGCCCGTCTAAAAACACCGACGCAACCTATGCGATTCTGACAGTCTCAGCTCCGGGACCAATCACGATTGATAACTGTTTTCTTAATTCGTGGTTCGCGAGTCTTTTCATGGGTGGCGGCAACTTGTTCACCAACAACACGGCGACGGTTGCGCCAGGCGCGACGACGTCGCAAGCCACCTTGAGTACTACCGCCAATCTGAAAGTTGGAGACCCAATCGCGCTCGCCAGTGCTCAAGCGCAAGCGCCTTACCAGGGACTTTATTACGAAGTCGCGAAAGTGACTTCAATTTCCGGCAACAACATTCGCTTTACGCCCTGGGTATCAAAGACTGGCGCAGGCTTGCCCCTGACCCGGCCCCCGTTTTCTCCGGGAGGCGCTCGTTGGAACGGAGTCAATCCCAGCAAAGTGAAGATCACGCGCTCAACGTTTTGGATCAATCCTGTAATCGCCAAGCGAATCAAGGATGAAGTCGGTCACTTGCCGAAGGGAGCTTTCGAGATCAAAGCCGCGGACGGCCTCGTGATGGAGGGCAACAGCTTTACCGGTTGGCCAGCCACGCTGGCATTGACACTAAGAAATCAGACTGGACCACAGGGCGCGCCATCGCCGTGGTCAGTGATTCGAAATTTCGTCTTCAGAAATAACCTTTACGATCCGGACCTGCCGAACGGTGCTCAATTGTTCATCTTCCTGCTTGAAGACAACATCGGCAGCAGCGTAACCGGCGGAGACTTCTTAATCGAGAACAATCTTTTTACGACGGGCGGTTGGGTAGCCGATCTCTACGGCGGCTCGAATGTGGTGTTTCGTCATAACACATTCGTGAACAACACTGGTTGGGCAAATGGGCGACTGATCAACGGTCAGTACGGCACGTCAGGATTCGCCTTCAAGGACAACATAGCCTGGAACAACGAGTACGGTGTCAATTGTTTGCCACCTCCTGAACGCAGCAGCTGGGACGTGTGCGTGCCAGGCAGTTCAATCAGCGGCAACATTCTGGTCACCGAACAAAAAGATCCCTATCGGCCAAACTGCGAGAACACGTACACGCAGGGAAACTTTTGTCCACAGGATTTGAAGCAGATTGGCTTTGGACCGAACTACGAATTGGCGGCTAATAGTGCCTTCAAGTGGAAGGCGACGGATGGAAAAGATCCGGGTATTGACTCTGTTGCATTTGGGGCTACAGGTTTGAAACCGGCTAAGCCGTTTGGAGTGCGGTAACCTGTCACCGCTTTGCTCCTAGCCAGCCTGCTGGCGATAGCCGCAAGGTAGCAACTCAAGACCAAAAGCGCCGACAGGTCGGCGCACTCCAAAGAATGAAACGTTGGGCTCGAAGATCGAAGACGCTGATAATCGCGGCCAAGATCTATCAGAATTGGGCGATGCGCAGGCGTTTCGCGTCCGGCGTCATCGAGACCGAACACGGGTCGAGCCACCGGAGCAAGAGCCTCATTGAGAGTTTAAGTTACATTGAGGAACAGTTTGCCGACTACCTCCGCTATTCCGGTTTAACTCCGGAACAGCTTGAGGGAAAACAAATCCTCGAGCTGGGCTTTGGTGACAATGTCGGCGTAGCTTTGAAGTTCAGCGCCGCTGGCGCCGCTCGCGTGGTTTGCGTTGATAAGTTTTATTCAAGCCGTGATGCGCAACGTGAACGCGAGATTTATCAGGCGTTGCGCGAGCGCCTAAGCGAAGTCGAGCGGGAACGATTTGATAAAGCCGTCGACCTTCGTAACGGCATCAAGTTCGATGAAGCCCGGCTGCGAGTCGTCAATGGTCTGGATCTCGAACAAGCAGCAACCGTGCTGAGGAAAGATGGTTTGTCTTTCGACATCGTTATTTCCCGAGCGGTGATTGAAGAGATCTTTGAGCCAAAGAATTTTTTTCAGGCGGCGGACCGCGTGCTGGCCCGTGGCGGCCTATCGCTTCACAAGATCGATCTCAGCGATTACGGAATCTTCGCGGATGGCGGCATGCATCCGCTGACGTTCCTAACGATCCCCGACTGGATTTATGACCGGATGGCGACAGATTCAGGTATACCGAACCGCAAATTGATCGGATACTATAAACAACAGATGAAGGAGTTTGGCTACGCGGCCAGGTTTCTCATCACCGGAATTGTCGGGCGGGGACCGGTGGTTCCACATAGCGAAAAAGTTGAAAAGGGTGTGGACTTCGGAGACGACACGCTGGCGTTGATTGAGGATATTCGTCCGAAGCTTTGCAGCCAGTTTACTGGTTTGACTTCCGAAGAGTTGATGGTTAATGGGATCTTTTTGGTGTCCCAAAAACCATCGAACTGACCTCATTCTGCCGATATGATGAAACAACGCGACTCCCGGGGCGTTGCCCCAGGCTCGAATTCGCGAACGCCTTCGGCGTAGCAGACGATCCAAGAACCAGATGTATTCCGATAGCACCATAGAAAAGTTGCGTTGGTCGTTGCCGTGGCTCTGGCGCTATCCATTCTGGCGAGCTCGCGAGTTCGCCAGCCGCTCTGCTCACAAACCCGTTCACTTGATCATTCTCGTTGCCAACCACTTTGAGCCAGCTGTTACTGATGACGGTCTGGTCCAACTTGAGAAGTGGTGTAAGCTCGCTCGCTCCACGGGCGACGCCGTTCGCGATCACGACGGGACTCCCTTCCGTCACACAAACTTCTTCCCAGCAGAACAATACGAACCGCGGCGACTCGAGATGATTGCTGACCTTCAAGCCGAAGGCTTCGGTGAGGTTGAAGTCCACTTCCACCATGGCGTTGAACGTCCCGATACTGCCGAAAATACTTCGCGAATCCTGCGCGAATTTCGAGACGTGTTGGCTGACGAGCATCGCTGCCTCTCTCGAGCAGCGATCACCGACTTGCCGAAGTACGCATTCGTCCATGGCAATTGGGCGCTGGCGAATTCGGCCGGCGGCAGATTCTGTGGTGTCGATTCGGAGATGCAGATCCTCGCTGACACCGGTTGCTACGCGGATTTCACCTTGCCCTCAGCGCCTGATGAATCTCAAGTGCCGCAGATCAATTCAATCTATACTTGCGGCCATCCCTTGAATGAAGCGAAGCCACATCGTTCCGGTCCCGAATTGAAAGTCGGCGATCCACATCCCAACTCTCCGATCATCATGACAGGCCCGCTCGTGTTTGATTGGACCAGGCGCGTACGCGGTCTTCCCATTCCGCGCCTTGATGATGGAGCGCTGGCTCGAAACTACGCGCTGACTTTGGGACGCTTCAATCGTTGGCGCGGCGCGAACATAGCGATCAAGGGCCGGCCTGACTGGCAATTCATCAAGCTGTATTCACATGGATTCTTTGAAGAAGATCAGGATGCGATGATCGGCGAGCAGATGAAACGCTTCATGAACGAAGTAATAGAGTTTGGTGACCGCACCGGCGAGTTCAAGATTCACTTTGCCAGCGCTCGCGAAGCTTACAATCTGGTCTTAGCCGCTATCGACGGCCATAGCGGAGAGCCAAATGAATTTCGCAATTACCACTTGAAAGAAATAATGAAGGAGACGGTTCCAGCCAGCGAGCTGAAAGAGCCTGACCTAGCCTACCAATGAGTGTTGAGATGGTAAGTACTGCACCACCGCTCGAGATGCGTCCAGTCGATTCGATCATCGACCAAACGACGGTAGACTGTTTGTATCAGGAGCTCGACACTGAAGGCCTCGTAGTTTTGCCGAACCTCCTTTCCGCTACTCAACTCGCCGGAATGCAGAAAGCGTTTGAGTCGAGACTCTCAACTTTGCGCTGGAATAACTTTGAAGGCTACCAGCAAACTGAACTTCACCGGCACATGGTCGAGGATGTTCTGCTCCTGGACCAGGGTTTCGTTGACGTTGGGCTTCATCCGCTTGTCAAAGCAATATTGAATCGGTATCTGGGCTCGTCATACGAGCTGAATGAAGCGAAAGGTTGGAAGTCTATTCCCACCAGGCAGGACTTTCACGGCTGGCATGGCGATGCGTGGTACGAGCAGAGGCCTGGCAGCGCCGAGATTCCAAGGGAAGTAAAGCTCGCCTTCTACCTCAGCGACGTGCGTAGTGGCGCCTTCAATTACATCAAGCGCAGTCACCGAAAGCAGCATCCGCGGCCCGTCCGTAACGCAGAGATACCATCAGGGGAAATTGCTCAGCTAACTGGCAAGGCAGGCACGGCTTTTCTGTTCGACACCTCGGGTATTCATCGACAAGGCGTGCCGATGCTGGAGGCACGCCAGGCGATCTTCTACAACTATCACGATCCATTCGTTCCGCTCCAACAGGAAGACATCGACTACTATCGTTATCATCCTTTGCTTTTGAACGCAGCCTTCCTCGGCAATCTAAGCAGTGAAGACATGCGGATTCTTGGTTTCGGCAACAAGACGAATTTCATTCCTGCTTTTCAGCGCAGCCACCGCCCGACAACTCTCTATAGTATTTTTGGCGCCGCTTTCGGAATTCGGACGCGCTTAGAGAACTTTGGTGTCCGCGTATCGACTCGTCTAAAGAGAGTTTTTGGTAAAGAGAAGAGTTGAACTACAGGCGTTTAGAGTTCAATCTTCAGATTGTGTGTTCTCAAAGGCACAAACTAAAGTTTGAACTCCAAGCGCCTGTCAATTGCGAATCATTTTGATGTCGTTGAAAACAGTCCTGGGCGTCGCTGGCGCCCTCATTATTTGCCTGCTTGCCTTCCTTTTCTTCAAAAGCCGTAATCAGTACCAAACGGTGACGGCCAACGACGGCACGAATCAAATCACCGTTAATGTTGGCGGAGATTTGCAGGCCGCGATCGATGCAGCCAAATTCGGCGATACGATCCTGCTGCAACCGGGCGCTACCTACACCGGCCCATTTCTGCTGCCTGATAAAGGTGCTGGAAAAGGTACTGACGCTGACTACATCACCATTCGTATTGCTGACTTGTCATTGATTCCGTCAGACGGCGAGAGAATCAAACCTAAGATTCACGGGGGTAACTTGCCCAAGATAGTTGCCCCAACCCAACAGGCGGCAATTCGTACCACTGCCAGCGCACATCATTTCCGTTTCGTCGGGATCGAGTTCTCACCGAAAGATGGCTACGTCTATAACCTCATTGATCTGGGAGCCTCAAATTATCGATCGCAAACAGAATTTCCTCATCACCTGGTCTTCGATCGCTGCTACGTGCATACGACCGGACTTAACAAAGCTCGGCGAGGATTTGCTCTGAACAGCATTGAGACTTCTGTGATCAACTCGCACGTGTCGGGATTCGCGGGTGAGGGCGACGAAACTCAGGCCATCGCCGGCTGGAATGGTCCCGGCCCATTCCACATCGTCAATAACTATCTCGAAGCCGGAGCAGAAGTAATTCTGTTCGGAGGAGCCGATCCTTCAATCATCGGGCTGGTTCCCTCCGACATTGAGATACGGCGAAATCATTTGTACCGGCCGCCTGAATGGGCCGGAAAAGTTACGATGAAGGGCAGCTTCGAGCTCAAGAACGCCCGCCGAGTGATTGTCGATGGGAATGTGATTGAGAGCACTGAGCCGCGCCAGGTCGCATTTGTTATCACGGTGCGCAATCAGGATGGCAAAGCTCCCTGGAGCACCATCGAGGATGTTGAGATCACCAACAACATCTCACGACACGCGAGCGGTGGTGTGAATATTCTCGGCAGGGATAATCAGAATCCGAGTCAGCAGGCGAAGCGAATCAGGGTTGCGAATAATCTGTTTACGGATCTGGCTTCGCCGGGAGATACGACTTACTTCCTGCAGGTGAGCGGGACAAGTGGCTTGACTGTAGAACACAATACAGTTCAAAACCTCAGCAACATCATGTCGGGCTACGGCCTGCCAACCAACGCCTTTGTATTTCGCGATAACATCGTCCAGTACAATGAGTATGGTATTGCCTGCTTCATCGAGAACGTCACGTGTTCAGGTCCGGCTTACTGTCGATGTTTTCCAGACGTGACGATGAAAGGTAATGTGATCGCTGATAACGCGAATGTGTCGGCGAATTATCCGATTGACAAAGCCTTCCCGGTGGGCAACTTCATTATCGCGACCTACGATCAAGCGGGCTTCGAAGATTTTGCTCGTGACAAGTGGCAGTTAAAGGGCTCGAGCAGCTTTCACGGTAAAGCGAGTGATGGGAAGGATCCGGGAATAAACTTCGCTGCATTTGAAGCGTCCGGAGTAAGGCTGGCAACTGCCGGTTCGAAGCATTAGACGCGTCTGCTGACTGAGGCCTTGTGTTATACTTCACCCCGTGGAGCGCCAAGAACTCATCGAGAAAATCAAGCGACTTCCTCATGACCAGGTCGCTGCAGTTCAGAATTTTGTAGACTCGCTCATTCGGCGTGACTTAGGGCCAGACCGCGCTCAACTTCATCGGGAATTAACCGATTACGCCAGGAAACACGCCGGAACAAATGCTGATATCGATCTGGAGCTCGAAACCGCCGCAGCTGATCATCTGACTCAACAAGATTCAGAATAATGAAACGTGGAGACGTTTACTGGGCTGACCTTGCTCCTCGTTCAGGATCGGAGCAACGGGGGCGACGCCCCGTCGTCATAATCTCGAATGATGCGCTTAATGCGCCGGGATGGCGATCAATTATCGTTGTTCCGCTTTCTACTTCGGTCTCCCAGGCTGCGCGGGGTCCGTCAGCAGTTTTGTTCACACGGGGGACTGCCGGTCTCAATAAGGACTGTGTCGCGCTCTGCCATCAAGTCACTACATTAGATCGGTCAAAGCTTACCCAACGAATCGGCGCCTTGCATTTGTTAGACCTTCGTTTGGTGGAAAATGGGCTCAAGGTTGCCATGGATTTGCCGTAGCGAGCCGGCCAGTGTATCGATGAAGATATTCTCATGAAAGTCTTGTCCGTATTTGGAGTTGAGCCTCTCCGCATTGGCGGCACGGAAACCTTTGCGCGCGAGCTATCTCTCCAGTTGCGCGATCTCGGCTGGGAAAGCGTTCTTTGCTTTCAATCTGCCCCCGCCGATGATGTGCGTCAGTTTCTCGAAGCTCCAAATGTGAAGTTGGAAGTTCTGGAAGACTCCATTGATCTGAACTGGGGCGCTGTCAGCAAACTTTGGCGAATCCTGCGACGTCATCAGCCTGATATTCTTCACCTTCACTTCACCGGTTTTCTCGGCATCTATCCGTGGTTGGGACGGCTCGCGTCGGTGAAGAAGGTTTTCTTCACTGATCAGACTTCAAGACCGGAAGGCTATGTTCCCGGCACTGCGCCAACATGGAAGAAAGCCGCCGTTAGATTAATCAACCTGCCTCTGGACAAGGTGACCTGCGTCAGTAACTACGGCTACAACTGCATGGTCACGCTGGGAGTATTGCCGAGTAATCGTTACGAAATGATCTACAACAGTGTGGACCTCACGAGAGTTAAGCCCGACGACGCTCGCGCCGCGGACTTTCGTAAGCGCTATTCGATTCCGGATGATCGAGTCGTGGTGGTCCAGGTCAGCTGGATAATTCCAGAGAAGGGAATTACCGACTTGCTGAAGGCCGCTCAGCTTGTAATTTCCAAAAATCCGCAAGTGCACTTTGTATTCGTGGGCGAAGGCGCGTACCGCGCTCAATACACCAAAGACGCCGAAGCGATGGGAATTGCCGATCACGTTACCTGGACAGGGTTGCTCAAAGATCCTTTTGGAGAAGGTGTTTACGATGTCGCCGATATCCTGTGTCAGGTGTCGCGCTGGGAAGAAGTGTTCGGGTGGGTGATCGCGGAAGGCATGGCTTACAGCAAGCCAGTCGTGGGCACGAGAGTCGGCGGCATACCCGAAGTCGTCGCAGATCAGGAAACCGGTTTCATTGTCGATCGCGGCGATGCGACGGCGATTGCCGAGCGTATCCTCACTCTCGCGGGCGATCCAAAGCTACGCGAAAAGATGGGAAACGCCGGCGCCCACCGAGTCAAGAACCTCTTCGAGCTTCGCCCAAACGTAACGAAGCTGATCGAGCTGTACACAAGTAAGTAATAAGGTAAAAGTTCGGCGCGAAGCGAAAGGCTATGACCACTTTGCCCGAAAAGTCCTAAATACCACCTGCGTCAGCTGGTGGATACTTCAAGTCCAGCCTACTAGCAATGTTTGAAGTCGTTGTTATTGAATCCTACCTGCGGGAGCAGGGGGATGGTTCAAGTCCTGCCTATTTCCGTTGAAACAATTTGCGCGCGAGGCAGCACTTGAAAGATCCCTCAGCTGCCGCTGAGGGGATTCAACCCGCCAATCCCAACCTTTCTTTGTAGGTCGAACTTGAAGTATCCACCAGCTGACGCAGGTGGTATTTAGGACTTTTCGGTCAAAGCTTATTTTTAACTTTTTACTTGAGGAACGGCTAGGCGCTGTTTCTGGGCCAATGCTTCGTAAGCACTCAACACAATCTCCAGATCTCTTCTCGCATCCTCAGCCGGTGAGGCCGGCTCGCGATCCTCAGCAACCGCGGCCAGAAACTCGCGCACTTCACCCTGATAACCTGAGGCTTCCTTTCCAGGCAGCGAGACTCGGACACGTGCAAAATGAGGTCGCATGAGTTTTTCCTGCAGCCAATAAGGACGCACCAAAGACAGCATTCGAGGGATCAGAGGCGGATCCTGCGGATAGAGATCGATGTACGAAGTGCCAGGCCAAAGATGAATCGTGCCCTTTTCGCCGGCAACGATGATGTCAGGCAAATGTCCACGCGCCGAAGCCCAACTCAGAATCAAATGTGCGTCCCAGCCAACACTGTTCGAGAAGATCAACTGCACATTATCTTCGCCTGAAATTTTCGTGTCGACTTGCATTGCTCGCGAGGCAATCACACTTTCAGGTTCGCCGAGCAACAGACGCAGGGCCCGCACGTAATGAACGCCCATGTCCATCAGCACGCCGCCGCCCATTCGCTCTGCCTGCGCTGCCCAGCCTCGAGGTCTTCGCACTCCGGCGGCGTGTCCGAAGAAATAGAGCGGCTCGCCAATCTCTCCGGCGAAGATCCTCTTCACAGCTTCGTTGATTGCCGGTCGAAAGTGCATGTCTTCAGCAATCATGAGAATTGTTCCAGCTTGTCGCGCGGCCAGAATCATCGCGTCTGCATCAGCAAGATTCGTCGCGATGGGTTTCTCGATAAGAGCATGTTTGCCGGCCGCTGCGATTTGTTCCGCGGCTGAGCGATGCAGATCGTGCGGCAACGCAACAATCAAAGCCTGCACGCGAGGATCGGCCACTGCCTGGTCGAGGCCGAGAAAAAAGTCGTCGGCTTTCACGGCCTTCGCCAGGCGCGCTGTTTTCTCCGGATTGCGTCCACAGACAAATAACTTTGCCGCGGAGTTAACTTCACGCAGTAGATTGCAGTGGAAAGATCCCCAGCCGGTGCCGACTACGCAAACACCAAGAGACTTCTTAACCAGAGCCGGTGCTGGTGGCGGGCTCAGCTTCTTGCTTTGATCAAGCAGGCCGTAGCTCTCGATCGTGGCAATCTCGCTTTCCGTGGCGCCGGCTTCTTCATAAGTATTCATGGCGATGTCCGGAGGAGCTGGCGGCCGCAAGCGGTGGTAACCCTTCTTCAAGATATCGAGAGCGCCTGATCTCGCCGCTATGCTACGCACTCCCTTTTGAAGTTTGACGTAACGACGCGGACCACCCGACACAGCAGAGAACAATAGAGGCAATTCGCCTGTCGAATTTGAACGCGACTCCAGGATGGTCGCGACGTAAAGCTTGCGGTCTCCGGCGTCGATTGAGCTTTCGACAGCGCAGAACAAAGTCTGCAACGCCCCATCGACGAAAGGAATTTCGTGTTCGTCCGCGCGCATTTGCAACCCGACCACCTCTGCTCGATTTGGCTGGCGCCGGCGTGCTGACATCAAGCGGATGATCTGCTCCTGGCGCGAAGCGGGCATCACGTTGATGGCAAAGCGTCCGGTTCGGCTGATAGCAGAATCAATGCTGTAAGTGCGATTTGGATTAATTACGACTCGTGGCGGGTTCAAACTAACCTGGGCAAAAGTTGCTGACACGAACAGGGCGATTTCGTCCTCGCCTTGCGCGCTCAGGATGCCGCAGATGCCCTGCACCCTTGTGTCCCAGATTGTTCGTCCCGGCCAGTGCATTAGGCTCCTCTCAGATCTGACAACAGCAATTGGCGCAAGTGGGACTTACGCGATTCCATGTCGGAGTGAAGAATGTCGGCGATGAAAAGAGTGTGGTCGCCAATGTCCACTGACTGGCGAACAGAACACGCCGTTGAAGCTAAAGCTCCGTTCAGAAACACATAGCCATCACGACCGGGATATAAACCAGGATATAAACTTAGCGCAGCACACTTGTCCTGATCACGGCCCGAAGTTGAGCCACAGGCAAGCGCAATGTCTCCCTGAGTTTGATTGAGGACCGCCAGCGTAAACCGGCCGGATGCTTCGATTAATGAATGCGTGTAGCTGGACTTGTCTATTGAGACCCAGAGGCTGGTCGGATGATGTGCGACTTCCGAAAAGAAGGAAACGGTCATCGCGTTCGTCTTGTCGCCCGCTTTGACGAGGACAAGGCCGACGATGCTGTCGATTAGCGCACTATTGAGGTAGGGACTGGTCAAAGGGTTGACTTTGCGGCTGCCAGAATCAGGCAAGCGACTTTAGCAGCCCCCGCGATGGGTTTCAATATGTTTCATTTCGCCGCACCAAAGCGCTGCTGCGATCCCAGAAAGTCGCAAAAGTCCCGAGGTCGCAGGCTAAAACCCTCTATTTTGTTGGGCAATTGCCTGAGAATAGTCTTGACAAACATTTGCCAGCATTGTTTAATGACACCCGTGGCTATCGTCTCTTCCGATAGCAAGATCTTTTCATGACATGCGATTGCACCGATAAAGGTAAACCTGCCGTGAGGCAGGGACACAAAGCCGTGAGTCTCGCCGTTCAGCTCTTGAACTGACCGAGATTGTCTGGTTGCCGAAAGCGATCGGAGAGAAGCCAGCTGTGAAACAGGCGTGGCACGGGCGTCCCGCCCGTGAAGACGTGACCTACGGGTGTCCTACCCGTGAAGGCTCATCATCGGCAAGATGCCGATGCCACGATCTACCATCGGCAAGATGCCGATGCCACGATCTACCATCGGCAAGATGCCGATGCCACGATCTAACATCGGCAAGATGCTGATGCCACGATCTAACATGGGCAAGATGCTGATGCCACGATCTAACATCGGCAAGATGCCGATGCCACGCACGCTGGATTTGAACCCATCTTAAGCACTTTTGTCGGTGGGTTTCCTCATTTCCGTTCGTTCTCATTTCTTCATCGATATAGCAACCACTACCTTCCGTCTTTCCGAGACGAGGAGGTTTTGTGCGTTTTCAATCCCTTTATCAAGCCGCCGGTAACTGACCACAGTTACTTCGTCACACCTCTCTGCAATCAACCTCGTAGTGAAACCGCTGCAAACGGTGTCACCACGTGGTCCCTTCGTGTTTTACGTGCACGTTCTTTCCAGCAGGTCGCCTTATTGACGTCGATGCATTCAGCTATCGACGTGGACCTTAACCGATAAATGGCAAACCCGTCGCGAGGCGGGGACGCAAAGCCAGGAGTCTCTTGCCCTGAGATCGTCCGGCTACCGAAGTGAGGACGAAATGTTCTTTGTACCCCAGTCTCTTTGAAAGCTAGTTAAGTATTCAACCGTTTTCAGGAGCTTTTGGGAAAACCGCTGTAATCGTTATTTGAAATATACGCCCCTTGTTGGGCGTGGCCATCACCGCCAAAGGCACTCCCGGAGTAATCCGGGTTCGCAAAGCTTAGGAGTCTCAAATCAACACTGAGATCGTCCGGCCGCCGGAATGCCGTCAGCGCTCAACAAAGCTGACTGAACCTATGACTTACTGCATGCCTGGAAACTTGAGCCCTTGCGTTCAAGATGGTCCACGCTATCAGGAGGGGAAAAGTGGAAAAATCAAAAAGAAGTCTAATGCTAAAGGACGACCAGGCTCGTCTTGAGGCACTCGTAAGAGAAATGATCGTAGGAACACACATTAATGTGGCGCAGGAGGTTGTCATTACTACTGAAGACAAACTCCTGCTTATCCTTAACCAAAACCTACCCAAGATCGGCCGACGCCGTGATTGGCTAGGACCCCTTGCTTGTTTTGCAGCATCAATCGTGCCGGCATTCACTCCTCCTTTTCGCGATTCAGCAATCTCGAACGCCGTTTGGGTGACGTTATTCGCGGTATTTTCCGTGACTTCCCTCGTGTGGTTGATTTTTGAGATCCGTCGTACTCGCACAACTTCTCCAGAGGATGCTTTGACTAAGGAAATTATCGCCCAAATAAAGCGAGGGAATATCATAAGAGACTTGGATCCTAATTGGACTCCGGACGGTACCGATGAGGCATCGGAACACGCTCGATCAGCTGAAAACAAAATCCATGATGTTATGTGACATCGTGCAAGCAGATTTGATCTGTTGAGAAGCCGCTCTTTACAACGCTGAGTTAAGCACGACACCTAGTCGTTAACCTTAACCGATAACGGCACCCCCGTCGCGAGGCGGGTCCGCAAAGCCGGGAGTCTCTTGCCCTAGAGATGGTCCAGCTACCGAAGTGAGGAACCATGTTCTTTCTAACCCCTGCCTTCCAACGCTTAGTCAAGCGTTCCCTCTTTTCATCAACAATTTCAGTTTTGTTTCTGGTCCTTAGCGGGACCTGCAGCGACGCCCAGGCGAGCAGCTATGTCGTGCCTGCTGGCGGCGATCTGCAGTCAGCCCTGAACGTGGCCCAGTGCGGCGACACCGTCATTCTCCAGGCCGGCGCTGTTTATCAAGCAGTCGGCGACAAGGGTTTTGTTTTTCCAGCCAAGGCGTCATGCACCGGCACCGCCGCCGACATGATCACAGTGCGCACTTCTAACCTGTCGGCTTTGCCGTCGGGGCAGCGCGTGCAGATGACCGATGCGGTGAACATGCCGAAGCTCGTGCCCGCAGTCATGTACGGCAGTACCTATTCCGTAATGACGTTTCCTGCCAATTCGAAGTTTTGGCAGTTGATTGGTATTGAAGCTACGACCCTTCCCGGCCAGCCCTACTGCAATGTTTTGATTGACATCGGTCCTTACGTGCCTTGGAATCAAGCGCCCAGCGACTTGGTTTTCGACCGCGTCTACGTGCATTCCCTGGAAGACGGCACGAACAATCCGCACGCTACTTCACGAATTGGCTTTAACGCCTTCGCTCGTCGCTTGAGCCTGGTTAACTCGCGCGTCTCGATGCCGGCGGGTTACGTGATGGAGTCCCAAACGGTCGATAACCAATATGCGTTTCTTTCTACCTCCGGCCCAGGTCCCATCACCATCGACAATTGTTTTATGTCAGCCTGGTACAACGCCTTCTTTACTGGCGGCGTTTCGTTGCCCACTGACAACACGGCTACGGTTCTGCCGGGCGCGACGATGTCTCAGGCTACGCTTTCGAATGTAGCGAATCTGCACGTCGGCGACTTGTTGGCTTTGCAGCAGCGGGATTGCGTTCGCGTGAATGGCTCATGCGACGGCGTGTCTGGACATGACGGTTATTACGGCGCCGTGAAGGTAACCGGGATTAGTGGAAATACAGTCTCTTACACACCGTACAGCACGACTTGGGGTTCACAGGGCAGCCCCTTGACGGCAGCGCCGCTGTCTCCCGGCAATGCACAGTGGAATGGCTATTTGCCTACCGGCTTCACCATCACTCACAACACGTTCTACATCAATCCGGTTATCTCGCAAATCATCTACTCGGAAACCGGAAATTACTCGAAGGGCTTATTTGAGATTAAGGCCGCCGACGGAATGCTTTGGGAAGGTAACGACTTTGTCGGGCAGCCCTCGAATTGGGCGTTTACCGCTCGCAACCAGGGAACGCCAATTGGCGCGCCCTCCGTGTGGTCCACGATCAAGAACGTGACGATGCGCAGCAATCGCTTCATGTCCGGCGTCCCCAGCACCTATCGCGTAATCATCTTCCAGCTCGAAGACAACTACGCTACCAGCACACCCGGCAGCAATATTCTGCTGGAAAATAATCTGGTCACGAACGTGGGCCGAGTCGCCGACATCTCCGGAGGCAATGGGGTTACTTTTCGTCATAACACCTTCGTCTCCAATCTTGGTTCATCGATGCTGGAAAACATTGGTCAGCCAGTACAGAACCTGACCTTTAAGGACAACATCGTCGCCAATAATGAGTACGGAATGCATTGCCAGACTGGCGACATGTCCTGCTTCCCAAATCTCTTCAACGGCAACATGTTGGGCAACACCATTGTTGGTCCAGTATTGCCATATCGACCGACCTGCGGCAGTCCTTATCCGGGTGGAAACAGGTGCACCGATCAGTATTCAGATCTCAGCTTTGTGAATGCCGCGGTTGGAAATTATGCATTGGCTTCCAACAGTTCGTTCAAGAACAGCGGATCCGATGGACGTGACCCGGGCATCGACTCTGCAGCTTTAGCAGCAGCTTTGGGTGGCGCAGTCTCAAACCCCACGCCAACACCGACTCCGACGCCGTCTCCCTCGCCGTCGCCGAGTCCGACTGCAACACCCACACCGACTCCGTCGCCCACACCAACAGCGACGCCGACTCCCACTCCGACACCAACTCCGACCCCTGTTGGTTGGACCAACTTCGCGCTTGCTGCAAATGGTAGCGTTGCCGTTGGCTCCACGAGCTATGACACTCGCTATCCAGTGGCCGCTTCGATCGATGGAGATCGTAAAGGGCAAAACTGGGGCAATGGCGGTGGATGGAATGATGGGACCGTAGCCTCCTTTCCTGATTGGGTGGAAGTGCAGTTCAACGCTGCCAAGACGATCACTGAGGTTGATCTCTACACTTTGCAAGACGACTTCGCGAACGCGGTCGAGCCAAACGATACGCAAGTGTTCAGCATGTATGGTGTTACCGACTTTTCCGTTGAGTATTGGAATGGCAGCAGCTGGGCCAGCGTCGGCACCGTGGCAGGAAATCTCAAGATCAAACGCTCGACTACTTTCAGCCCGGTAACGACAACCAAAGTGCGCGTGGTGATCACGGGTGCATACAACAACTATAGTCGGCTTGTGGAAGTCGAGGCTTGGGGCGTAGCCGCTGCACCGACACCAACACCAACACCGACACCAACTCCGACGCCAACTCCGACGCCAACGCCAACGCCGACACCAACTCCGACACCAACTCCGACACCAACTCCGACACCAACGCCAACTCCGACACCAACTCCGACACCAACGCCAACTCCGACACCAACACCGACACCAACTCCAACTCCGACACCAACTCCGACACCAACGCCGACACCGACACCAACGCCGACACCGACGCCAACTCCGACACCAACGCCAACTCCGACGCCGACACCAACTCCGACGCCGACACCGACGCCGACACCAACACCGACACCAACTCCGACGCCAACACCGACGCCAACTCCGACACCAACACCAACGCCAACGCCGAGGCCAAACGTTGCGCCCAGCGTTAGTCTGTCAGCACCGTCGAATGGAGATAATTTTGTAACCGGCGATAGCGTGACGCTGACTGCAAACGCCGCGGATTCTGATGGACAGGTTGTGCGAGTTGAATTCTTCTCGAATGGGCAACTCTTAGCCAGTGATAATTCAGCGCCTTACAGCTTCGTTTGGGGCAGTGTTCCAGCAGGTGTATTCACGATAACGGCGAAAGCCACTGACAACTCCGGCGCCGGCACCATGTCCTCAGGCGTGTTCTTTACAGTCATGAGGTCGCCCGTTAGTGTGAATCATTCCCGGTCCCTGGCTAACGAAATAGTCGGCGGCTTTGAGTGGTCACAAGCTTCATATCCGGGAGCTAGCGGCGGTTCACCCAACTACACAGCTATCGTAGCCAACCTCGATGCGCTCGCAACCGATATTCAGCAGGCGTACATCGACTTTACGCTCGAGCGAAACCTGTTCGGCTCAACCTCAAATCAAATTGCTAATCAGCTAATGGCTGCTTACTACTTCTCTAAAGCTGATGCAGCGCTGGCCTCCAAGAGCGGTGCGTCACCAAACACCAAGGCGCACCTGCAACGCGTGATTGGCCACTTGGCGGTCACTGAAGATCTCATGCGCTTTGGAAGCATCACACCAAACACGATGCAGTTTGCGATCTTCGTCAATGCTCGCATGGATTTGGTGATTGGAAGTGCTAGCTCAGGCTTAGGCCCGGCGGCTGATGGATTTGTTTCGCCACAAAGCCAGGGCTCGCTCTTTGGTAATCCCACCGTGGCGCCTTTGAGCACGAGCACGTTATTCGCGGATTTTTCCGGCGGCAACTCGCTGCCGTTCGAATTGGACGGCGTCAGCGTTTCGATTGCTGGTCACTCACTGCCATTGATGTTTGTATCGCCGGGTCGAGTTTCATTCTTCGTGCCGGCGGACCTTCCTGCAGGTGAGAACGAAGTGATCGTCGCATCCCAGAACGGTTACGTCTCGAAGGGCATAATTACAGTTGCGCCTAACGTGACGCGAATCATGACCGTGACCGGCGATGAGAGTGGTAGCGCTATTGCACTCAACTCTTCAAGACAGGTGGTCGGGGAGCTCTCAGCCAACACTTCTCAAAACTTCAACACGGACAAGCGGACGCGAGTCACGTTCTTTGCGACTGGCGTCAGCGGTAGCGCTGCCAACTCTGACAGCAGCAACGACGTGACGGTTGATGGCAAAGTCTGGGTGAACGTAGCTGAGTCGGTTACCGTCGAAGCCCGCACTCTGGACAATCGCGTTTATCAACTGCCGGTGGAGTTTGCCGGCGCGAGAGGCGTCCCTGGGCTGGATCAAATCAACGTCGTGATTGTGCCCCAGCTGCAGGATGCAGGAACGGTGAATCTCACGTTGATCGTCAACGGTCGCCGCAGCAACGCTCCTTCAATCAGAGTTAAGTAAATCTAAGCCCGTAACTCGGCTTGGCCTGGGGCGATTCCTTCGGGAATCGCCCCTGTTATTTTGGGCGAGACGGGTTCCGATCAAACCGGCCACAGATCGTCACAGATACCACGGATCTGAATACTTTCTCAGTTAAGATCCGTGGTATCCGTGTTTTATCTGTGGACAATCTAAACGACCCGGTCGCTACCCCGACGTGTCGGGATTCTAACTCGCCTCAAACTACAGTAGTCTCGCGGTTATAACTCGCGTCAGCGGATTCACGCTAATTCTCACTGCAGCCTGCCGAGCCGCTGCTCGAAGGCTAAACCGGGATTTTTCGTTGACAGCCACAAGGACTCGGCGTAAATTTTCGGCGTTTTCCAGTCTCCACAAATCTTCAAGCGCTTAAACAACGGTTAATGTGGGCGAACTAGACAACACACTTAACCGCATCGCAACCTCAAAGCTCCGAAGACTATTTGTGTCCACTAAGAAGCGGGCATAAGAACTCTTTCTCAACCAGGCAGCCTTGCGGCAGTTAGTTGCCCAGTGCCTTCTCACTTCCTTTTGCGCTGTCAAGGACCTCCAGGAGATCCCATGCTCAATCATCGCCCGACACCTCGAGACATAGTTACAGTCAGCTACTTTCTAAAGAGCGGTCTCATGTTCCTAACTGTCGGCGCCGGCTTACTATAAGGACATAACGATGCCGTCAACGATAGTGCTCGAAGAGACGTTTCAAGTTGGAGAAGAAAAAGTATTGCCCGGTGATTCTCCCCAAGCGCCGCACGGAGTCGTGTTTGAGGATGACGGGGATACCGGCTATTTTTACGCACTGGACTTCGAAGGTGATGACGACTACACGATTGTGGACGCGCTGAATATCTACAATGCAAAATCCGTCGTTGATAAAGCCAAGCCCTCCGTTCTTCAAATCTGGTGGACCGATGACGGATTGAAAGCGGCGCTGGTGATTAATAATTATCCTCATGCAGTTTTCGATTTTGAGACGAAACAGGCGTACAGTCGCACGAATTTTCCGCGACCAATATCGACCTGGGTGCATCAGGAATGGAGGGACTCAGCGCTGGAGCCTTTCGACTATGAATCCTGGTCTTGAGCGGGAGACCACCAAGCCGTTCAATGATTCCTGCATTCATTCTTAGGGGTTCTGTGGAATTCATCGGCCATTAGACATTTACCCATTCCGAGGATTTTGATTGTACACCTCGAGGTATTTGAGCTAAGCTTTCACCTGTGATTCCAGCCTAATTGCTGGCTCACCCCGCGGTAAAAGAAAGCCGCCCTTGGTTTTCGTAAGGGAACTTGCCCTTTCCAAGCGAAAACGTCAAAGAAAGAGACATGGGCAGGATGCCCATGCCACGAAATCCACGTAATGAGTGCTATCGCCCCGAAGTATCTTTGGCGAGTTCTCGCCGTCTCTGCTGCCTTGGTGTTTGCTTACGCAACCGTTTTGCGGAAGCTTGGCATCGATTGGTGGACGGATTCTAACTACTCTCACGGCCTCCTGATTCCTTTTGTCATCGGCTATATCCTTTGGTCCAGTCGCGAGCGTTTCAAGCAGACGCCGGTGCGTCCCTCTGGTTTATGGGGAGGCGCAGCGGTCCTTTGTGCTTTGGTCGCTCTGTGGGCGGGAACAGCGGGTGCCGAGCTGTTCACGCAGAGAATTTCACTAGTCTTAATGCTGGCCGGCATCGTGGTTTACTTCTGGGGCTTCCGCATTCTGAGCCTGACGCTCGTGCCGCTGCTATTGCTGGCGCTGGCGATTCCGATTCCGATTATTGTTTGGAACAAGATTGCCTTTCCGCTGCAAATCTTTGCTTCAAAGACGGCGGTCTGGTCCATGCGGCTTTTCGATATCTCGGTGTTGCGAGCGGGTAATGTGATTGAGCTGCTGCCGCGAGGATCCGTCGAAACGAAGAAGCTGGAAGTGGTTGAAGCTTGCAGCGGCATTCGTTCGCTCATGACTTTGGTCACACTCGCCGTAGTCTTCGCTTATGTGACTTATCCCAGCGATTCAGACGCAGGTCCGAAATCCTGGTGGAAAAGTTATGGTTTCTGGCGCTCGGCTTTGCTTGTGATCTCGGCGGTGCCGATTGCGATTCTGACGAATGCTTTGCGAGTCAGCGGCACAGGTGTGTTGGCTCATTACTACGGAACTGGAATAGCAGACGGCTTTTTCCATTCGTTCTCAGGCTGGGCGATCTACATCGCGGCGGCTTTGTTGATGTTCGCAGTCGGCTGGGTGCTGGAGAAATTTGAGCCGAAGGCCAGCAAGGAAAGTAGAAAGCTACGTTCAACTGAGAAAGAAGACATCAGGGCTGACTCGATGTCACAAAAAGCAGACATCAGAAAGGTTCCAGAAAACGGAAACATCGGCAGGATGCCGATGCCACGCCAGGAGAAGGAAGACATCGGCAGGATGCCGATGCCACGCCAGGAGAAGGAAGACATCGGCAAGATGGGGATGCCACGCCCGGAAGACATCGGCAAGATGCCGATGCCACTGACGGTTGAGGAAACAAAGTAATGGCGCCGCTTAACAACTCTCTGCGTTTTGGCCTGTTGCTGGCAATCATCTTGCTGGGCGGCATTGGCGTCAACGCCTGGGAGTACATCGATGAGGCCAAGGCGCCGCGCAGTGTCTTAAGAGAATTCCCAAAGAAGCTAGCTTCATGGGAACAGTTTGGTGGTGACGAGAGATTCGACGTGCAAACGGAATCAGTGCTTCGAGCCGATGATTATCTATTGCGCACGTACAAGTCACGCGATGGAAAAGTGGCGGCTTTCTACGTCGGTTATTACGCGACGCAGCGTAATGGCGCCACCTATCACAGTCCCTTGAATTGTTTGCCGGGAGCCGGGTGGTCCATGTCGTCACCAGCCACGCTGCTCGTCAAACCGTCCAACGGAAGACCTGCGTTTGAGGCTAATCAGTATGTAATTCAAAACGGTCGTGATCGCCAGCTAATGATCTACTGGTACCAGGGCCGCGGTCGAGCGATCGCCAGTGAGTATTGGGGCAAGGTTTATACGGTATGGGACAGTTTGAAGCGTCACCGTTCGGACGGCTCGATGGTCCGCATAACGGTGCCGGTAAACGAGTCGGAAGCGGCTGCTGCCGAAACAGCTGGAAAGTTCGCAGCTGACATCTCGACAGTGCTGCCGGAGTTTGTTCCTGATTGAACGGTTCTGGGGAATGCCCCGTGAATTAGGTCTTTCTAACTGTGTCTGGTTCTGCGTGGACTATCAAAGGCAATGCCCGCCTCGATAGACCAACTGCCGGATGCGCGTAACGAAGTAAATTGGGCCAATGCGCCCAAATCAAAATCGCGGGAGTTGATCTAAAAATGAAGTTTAATGAGTGCCGAGGCAAGTCCTCTCTTTTTATTCTGCTGGCCCTGATGCTGGCATCGCTCTTCCTCCTGAGCGCCTGCACCAGTCCTGAAAAAGCCAAGGCTGAACACGTCAGCCGTGGCGAAGCTCTTCTCAAACAAGAAAAATTCCAGGAAGCGGCCCTTGAGTTTCGCAACTCAGTTCAGATAGACGGCAAGTTCGCTAACGCTCACTGGGGTCTCGCCCGCGCCTACGAAGGTATGCAGCGCTTTCAGGAAGCGTTCGATGAGCTGCGCCAAGTGGTCGGGATGGACAAGAGCAACCTCGAAGCGCGAGTGATGCTCGGCAACTACTACATGGCGACTGCGAGTCCTTCCGGTGAAGCCGTGGCTGAAGCCGAGAAGCTCGTCAAAGAAATATTCCAAAAAGAGCCGAACAACATCGAAGGCCACATTCTGAACGGCAGCGTCTTGTTCGCGCAGAACCAACGCGACCAGGCTTTTGCTGAATTGAATCGCGCCATCGATCTCGATCCCAAACGCGTCAAGTCCTACCTCAGTCTCGCGAAGTTTTATCTGGTTACCAAGGAATTGCCGAAGGCTGAAGAAACCTACAAACGCGCCATCGCGCTGAATAGCAACTCGGCCCTGGCTCACACGGAATTTGGCAAGTTCCTGGTGCAATCAAATCGCCAGTCTGAAGCGGAAGTTGAACTTCGCAAAGGTGTCGAAGTTGAGCCGAACGATCGCAATTCTCAGTTTGTGCTGGCGAGCTTCTACCTGGTGACAAAGCAGCTCGACAAAGCCGAAGCCGCTTACAAAGCGCTGGCTGATCTCGATAAAGACAAGCCGGAGAGTCGCGCCGTGCTCGCTGACTACTACTCGGCGGTGAATCGTCTTGATGATGCGGCGCAGATTTATCAGGAGGTGCTCGCGAAATCACCTGACTATGTTCAGGGCCGGTATCGCCTCGGTGAAATCCTGTTGATGCGGGGCGATGTAAAAGGCACGACTGCTCAAATTGACGAGCTGCTAAAGAAAGATTCCCATGATCGTCAGGCGCTTTTGCTGCGCGCGCGATTGAAATCGCAAAGCGGTCAGACCGGGGATTTGAAAGCGGCAGTCGAAGATTTGAAAGAAGTTCTGAACCAGGAACCGAATTCCCGTCCAGGTCTCTATTTCATGGCGCAGGTGAATTTCAGCCTTGGTCTGACCGATCAGGCGCGCGCCTTTGCTAACGACCTCGAAAGAAACTATCCGGATTATTTGCCTGCCAAGTTGATGCAGGTGCAACTTAATCTCGCTACAGGCGATCCAAAGTCCGCACTCAGACTCTCCTCTGAATTGATCGATCGATTGAGCAAGGCAGCTCCGGACCGTGAAACTTCGCCACAGATGCTCGCGGGCATAGCCTCTCGCGCTTACATCGCGCGCGGGTCAGCCAAAGTGCAGATGGGCGATAAAGAAGGCGCGCGCCTGGACTTCAACGCCGCACGCGATCTCGCTCCGAAGGACACCGATTCTTATGTGAACCTCGCGGTCGTCTCGCTGCTCGATCAGAAGGCTGATGAAGCCGCCGGTTATTACGAGAACGCGCTTGCCGTCGATCCCGTGAATTTCAATGCGCTAAGTGGATTGATGGAGCTTTATGCGCGACAGAATCAGGGCTCTAAGGCTCACGCGCGGATCGATCAGGCGTTACAAGCGAATCCGAACAATGCTTCGCTGCATTTCCTGAAGGCGCAGATTTTTGGTCTCGAGCAGAATACGCAAGGCGCTGAAGCCGAGCTGCGCAAGACGCTTGAGCTGGACGCCAATTACACCGCCGCGTACTCGGCGCTGGGCGCGTTGTTCGTCAACACTCGTCAGGAAGACCGGGCCATTGCTGAGTATCGCAAGATCGTCGAGCTGAGACCCGACAATGCGACTGCATATGTGCTGATTGGGATGTTAGAAGACGCTCGCAAGAATTACGACGCGGCCGTCGAGAACTATCGCAAGGCGCTGCAACTGGATCAAAACTCCTCGATCGCGGCAAACAACCTGGCGTGGCTGTATGCCGATCAAGGGAAGGGCAATCTGGACGAAGCAGTCCGGCTGGCGCAGGGCGCCGTCCAACGAAATCCGAATGTGGCCGGCTTTGCCGACACGCTTGGCTGGATCTACTACAAGAAGGGATTGCACGCTGCTGCAGCCGAACAGATGCAGAAGGCGGTTTCTCTGGATGAAGAAGTAGCTCGCAAGAGCAACACGACGGCCAGCGCGACTTATCACTACCATCTCGGCCTGGCGCTGGGAGCCAAGGGCGACAAGGGTGGTGCGAAACGAGAATTTGAAAAGGCTTTGAATCTCGGCCAGAAGGCTCCATTTGCGGAAGCCGAGGACGCGCGCCGATCGCTATCGACGCTTTAAGTAAATTCGTAGGGGCGGACCTGTGTGTCCGCCCAGGCAACTAAGAGGGCGGACACACAGGTCCGCCCCTACATTGTCGAACTTTAGGAGTGCTCTATGAGTGTTGAGTTTCGCCAACGGACACCGAGTGAATACACGAAGATTGCCTGGAAGCGTAAGTGGTTGATCGTTCTTCCGGCGATTGCTGTAGCTACTTCCGTAGCCTGGGTCGTGCATCGTCTTCCTGACGTCTACGAGTCTTCGACTTTGATCGTCGTCAAGCCTTCGACACTGCCCACCGGCGTAGTGCCGGCGATGAACGACGACAACCTGACCCGCCAACTGACGGCTATTGCTCAGGTCGTTACGAGCCGCAGCTCACTCGAGCCGCTCGTAAAGAAATATGACCTCTATCGCGACGAGCGTCTGCGCGGCGAGCCGATGGAAGTCCTCGTTGATATGGTGCGAAACAGTATCAAGGTTGAAGTCAACACCAGCCGTAATGACATCACCAACGGATTCAATATCAGCTATCGCGGCCGAGATCCGCGTTCGACACAGGCTGTGGCCGCCGATTTGGCCAGCATGTATATCGACGAACAAACAAAGCGGACCGGCAGCTTGAGCATGTCGGCGAAGCAGTTCATGGAATCTCAGGTTAAGCAGGTTAAAGACCAGCTTGATGAGATCGACAAACGCCGATTGAAGTTCATGAACGAGAACCTCGGCAATTTGCCGCAGGAAGAAGTCTCGCTCGTCGGTCAGTTGAATGGACTGCGAGAACAGCAGAAAGCCCTGATCGCAGAAGTAGGTCGCTTGCAGGATCGGCGTTCCGCGCTCGCCAGCCAACTGGCGATAGTTAGGAAACAGACGGAGAGTGACAAGAGCGATCGTGCCGAGAGCATCACCGATCCCAAAACCACTCAGGCCTATGGCAATCTGATTCAACGCAAAGCTCAGCTCGAGTCTGAGCTGCAGCGCCTGCTCGTGGAATTACGGCCCAAGCATCCCGATGTGCAAGCCAAACAAGTCGAGCTCGATTCTGTCAAAAAAGAGATGGAGGGAATGATCTCAGAATGGAAAGACAGAATTAAGGAGAAGCAAGAGAAGCTTGCGAACCGCCCCGACTTGCTGGCTAATGATTTGGAAACTCAGGCCAAGCTGACCGACGGCGAAATCAAGCGTCAGCAAGTCCTACTCGCCACCAACGAAAAACAGATCGGCGAAGTAATGACCCGGCTCAACAGCGTGCCTGGCGCGCAGGTTGAGTTGGGCGCGCTTGATCGCGAGTACGCGACCGCAAAAGCCAACTACGATCAGCTGCTCGTCCAGCAAAACAAGATCGCGTTGGGCGCCGATGCCGATACACAACAGCAAGGCGCAGGCATCGAGGTAATTGATCCCGCGAATCGCCCGGTGGTTCCGGTCGCGCCCAAGCGTTGGACGCTGATGGGATTGGGGCTCGCTTTTGGTCTCGGGCTTGGAGCCTTCCTTGCAGGGCTGTTTGAGGTGCCGAAGTTATTTACGATTCAAACTACTGAAGATGCCGCGCATTACACGGGATTGCCCGTTTTGATCGCGGTGCCTGAGCTGCTGAGTCCTCAGGAAGTTCGCACTCGTCCGATACGTCGCAAGATGTTATTGGCGATGGGTGTGGTGCTTACTGTCGCCAGCATACCGGCGTTGTTCTTTGCCCTGAGGGCCACGCATATTTTCGATCGCTTCGTTTCCTAACGCAGGCTTAGCTGGTTCCCCGCCGGCTGGCAAACATTGGAGGTTCAAAAGAGTGTACGCAGAATTTTACGGATTACGCGAACTACCTTTCGCCCTGACGCCTGACCCGCGTTTCATTTACTTCACGCCGTCGCATACGGAGGTCATGGCGAACCTGCACTACGGAATCGAAAGCGGCAAGGGCTTAATTGTCGTTACCGGCGAGGTCGGCACCGGCAAGACAACCATTCTCCGTTGGATGATGCAGCGCCTGGACCGCACGGTCCTGGTCGCTTACATCTTCAACCCGCGGCTGTCCGTGGCCGAGTTCTATCAGCATGTGGCCACGCTACTCGATGTGCAGAAATGGGAGACCAAGTCTGAACTGCTGATGGAATTGGGTCGCGCGCTCGAGTCGCGTCATTCGCGCGGGTTGCGCACGGTGCTGATTGTTGACGAAGCGCAGGGACTTTCGACTCACGTGCTCGAAGAGATTCGACTGCTATCGAATTTCGAGTCTGACACCGCCAAGCAACTGCAGATCGTGTTAACCGGTCAACCGGAACTGCGCGAGGTCCTGAACCGCCCCGAGCTGCGCCAGCTGAAACAGCGTATCGCGCTGCGCTGCGTGATCAAGCCGCTGCCGAATGTTGAGGAAACAGACCGCTACATCACTTCGCGACTGCTGGTCGCGGGCGCCGAGCGTACCGACATCTTTTCACCGGGCGCCATTGATTACATCTTCCGTTGCTCGGATGGTATTCCGCGTCAGATCAACAACCTTTGCGATAACGCTTTGCTGAGCGGTTATGCGGCAGGTGAAACCACCATTAGCCGTAGCACCATTGAAGAGGTCGCCGAGACTTTCGACATGCTGCCTCGCACTTTGGGAGTTCAGCCTGGCGAAGAACGCGCCGACCCGGCTCGAATTTTTTCGTCAGCGGGAAGAGCTGAGTTATGGGCGGCCGGAACGATGAGCGACAGCGAGTCTGATAGCGTCAAGCCGCTCCCGATAGAAACAGTTTAGGACCAACAGATTACTTTCAACCACGGGCTCAATGCCCTGGCGACAGGTTACCGAGGAGATCTGATGGGTAGAGTTTACGAAGCATTGAAACGCGCTGCTGTTCAGCCCGGCAGCGCCAAATCACAGAAACCTGCAAGTTCACAGCGCCGCAACGGTGGCGCCGGCGGATTGCCGCCGGCGACAAGTGAGATTGAAGAGCAGCTCATTGCGTCATCTTCAATTCTCACGTCACCGCGAGCGGGGCTAGGTTCAGCGTCCACTGCGCACACTGCGGATGCACCCGACGGGTCGGCACTCCCCGGCGGAATGGCTTCGCGTGCTGCTGGGGCAACTTTGGGCGCTGCCGGTGCGGCGCGTGTCGCGGAATTCATGACTTACACGATTTCCGCGGCACGCGTCGAACCTCATTTGGTAGCAGTCACGCAGCCTCGTTCGGCTTACAACGAACAATTCCGTTCGTTGCGAACGCGCGTGCTGCAAGCCGGTGAACATCAGGAAGTAAGAACAATCGTTTTGACCAGCGCTGGAATCGGGGAAGGCAAGACTCTTACATCGTTGAATCTGGCGTGGCTGCTGGCACAAACCGAAGGCATTCGTTGTTTGTTGATCGATAGCGATCTTCGTCAGCCTTGCGCGACTCATTACCTGGGTCTCGATTTGCCGGTCGGATTGTCAGAAGTACTCGGCGGCGATATGACTCTTGAACAAGCCATCGTGAAGTTGGAACCAGCGGGGCTGTATTTGCTTCCCGGCGGCCACGCTCGTGATGACGTTGCGGAATTGCTTTCCGGCCCAACCTACGCTCGAGTTCTAAAGGAAGCGCGTCGTTTGTTTGACTATGTAATCATCGATGCTCCTCCACTCGGTATCTTTACCGACGCTAACGTCCTGATCGACAAAGCTGATGGAGCTTTGTTGGTGGTGCGTTCCGGAAAGACCAAGTATTCGATTGTCGATCGGTTACTCGAACAGTTACCGCGACAACGGATGCTCGGCGTCGTTCTCAATCGCGCTGACGCAGAACTCGATTCGACGTCTCATTATTACCAGCATCGTTATTACGATAACGACCGCCGCAGAGTTAAAGGTTCAGCGCGCAAGGCTATCAAGCCTGATGCCGATCAAGAGGAGGTAGCCTTAATCAATTGAGATCTTCACGCCTCAACATGCGTACAGTGCTATTGCTGCTCGCTGAAGCGACCGTTTTATTCGGCGCGATCGTGGGCGCAGTGTACCTACGCCTGGGGAAGGAAGATGGGCAAATTGAATTAATGCTGCGCTACGGCTTTCTCAAAGCCGGGCTGGCTGCTGCGTTCTGTCTGACAGCCTTTTATTTTTACGACCTATACGACTTCCTGATAATGCACGACCGCCGCGAGCTGGTGTTGAGACTCGTGCAGGCGCTGGGACTCGCCTGGGTAGCGCTCGCGATTACATTTTATGCTTTCCCGTATCTGATGTTAGGCCGCGGTATCTCGCTTTTAGCTTTGCCGCTCGCGCTTAGTCTGATGGTGGGATGGCGTGTCTCGATTCACTGGTTTCTGGGTCACCCGCAATTCGGCGAACGTATTCTTGTGGTCGGCTCGGGCGAGAACGCCGTCGAAGTCGCGCGCGAAGTGGTCAATCGAAAGGATGCGGGCTATCGCATAGTTGGCTTCGTCGATAATGATCCGGACCTGGTTGGCAAGAGCCTCTTTAATCCGCGGGTGCTCGGGTTGGCAGCTGACCTCGAACAAATTGTGAGAAAGGAAAATGTCGATCGCATCGTCGTGGCCATGGGCGAGCGTCGCGGCCAATTTCCCACCGCCGAGCTGCTGCAACTGAGTTTGGGTGGTGAAGTTTCGATCGAAGAAGGCGCGTCTTTCTACGAAAGATTAACCGGACGCGTTTCGCTCGATATGTTGCGCCCGTCCTGGCTGATCTTTTCTGGTCGTGGCCGCCAGGCTCGCATTGCCGGCTTGTTCCGCAACGTCATGCATCGGTTGGTCGCGCTCGTGGGCGGCATCTTGTCACTACCGATCGCGCTGGTGACGGCGATTCTGATCAAGCTTGACTCGCCAGGACCAGTGTTTTACCGGCAGGAGAGAGTTGGCCGAAACGGCAAGCCCTTCACGTTAATGAAATTCCGCTCGATGCGAGTCGACGCCGAAAAAGACGGTCCGGTTTGGGCTGCCAACGGCGACGATAGAGCGACGCGCGTCGGTAAGATCATTCGCAAGATTCGGGTCGATGAAATACCGCAGTTCTGGAGCATTCTCCGTGGTGAGATGAGCTTCGTTGGCCCGCGTCCGGAGCGGCCGCACTTCGTGTCGCAGCTCGCTCAGGAGATTCCGTACTACGAACAGCGACACCTGATTGCGCCGGGGCTAACCGGTTGGGCGCAGATCAAGTATCCCTATGGAGCTTCGGTCGAGGATGCCCGGCAGAAGTTGCAATACGATCTTTACTACATCAAAAACCAGAGCTTGGTGCTGGACGCAATCATTCTTTTCGAGACGATCAAGATCACCATGTTCGGTCGAGGCGCTCATTAGAATTGTGGCACGGGCGTCCCGCCCGTGGATTCGGAGTTTGTGGCACGGGCGTCCCGCCCGTGGGTTCGGAGTTTGTAGCACGGGCGTCCGCCCGTGGATTCGGAGTTTGTAGCACGGGCGTCCCGCCCGTGGGTTCGGAGTTTGTAGCACGGGCGTCCGCCCGTGGGTTCGGAGTTTGTAGCACGGGCGAGACGCCCGTGCCACAGTCGTCTTCTGGAGGTAAGGAAATGAAGTACGTTGAAAACATCAAAAGCTTGCTCTTCGGAGCTGCGTTAATTCTTGCCGCGGTTCTCTCTGTGCCGAGTATTTCGAGTGCGCAAAGCACGGCGCCGGCTATCGATCCGGTAGTGGCTCCAAGTCCAGCGCCGGCGGCGTCGCCGGACCAGGCTAACAAGGACCAGGCTAACAAGGACCAGGCAAGCAAGAACCGCCCGCGCAAGGCTACTGACAAATCGAAAGAGGAGTCAGCCAAGCCAGCTCAGGAAAATCCCGCTGGTACAACGTCTGCGGTCGATATTCCAGCTGACATGCAAGCCAACCGCCTGGAACAAACCTCCGAAGAAAACGCAGTTGTTCCTTACTACAACAACTTCTTTACGACCTATCGATTGGGTCCCGAAGATGTGATTTCAGTTTCGGTCTTCGGACAAGATCGATACTCGCGGTCGGGCATCATCGTTCCGCCGAGCGGCAGGATCTCCCTCGCGCTGGTTCCGGGCGGCTTGTTCGTAAACGGGAAGACCGTCGATGAAGTGGCAGAGATAATCAGAAAGCGCTACGACGAATACATCATCGATCCGGAAGTTACGGTCTCGCTCGACAAGGCCGCTTCGTACCGATACAGCATCGTCGGAGATGTAGCCCAGCCAGGCATCCGCTTGATGAATCGCAGGATGACGGTGACTGAAGCGATCGCAGAAGCAGGTGGGGTGCTCAATACCGGCGACAAGAGCCGCGTCACGGTGCTGCGTCGCAAGCCCGATAACCAGCTTCAACCAATCACCGTGAACGTGTCTGCTATTTACAAGGGCAAGGCGCCTGACTCGACTTACTTGATTCCGGGCGATCAGATTTTTGTTCCCGGTAACAAGATGAAGAAGTTGCAGGGTCTGTTTGGCCTCGTGCAGGTATTGAGTTTCGCGAGAATATTCGCGACCGGCGGATTCTGAGCAGGAAGCAGGAGGCAGGAGGCAGGAAGCGGGAAGCAGGAAGCGGGAAGCAGGAGGCAGGAAGAGGTACGAACGGCTAAGAGTTTTCAAGATCAGGGCTCAAGATTGATCAGCTCGAGGTTGGGAAGGGTTGTTTACGCCCGCTGTTGGTTGAGCACCCAAGTCGAGAAGTCATAACCAATCTTGAAGGCTGATGCCTCTTGAGGCGGGCGCAAGCAACCCTTCCCGACCTTGAGACTTTCGAAGTTGCCGCAGTTCAGGAGACAAAGTTGATTAGTACGAAGCAAAAACGCAGCAGCAAACGAGAAGGGGCCGGTATTTACCTGTCTCCTGCCTCCCGCCACCTGCCACCTGCCTCCAGCCTCCTGCCTCCTGCCTCCCGCCTCCTGCCTGCTGCTGCTGCCTACTGCCTACTCATAATTTTGCTCTTGCCAATCTCCTCCGCAGCCGCCGAGTGGGGCAAGCAAACATCCGGGACGCTCGGTTGGCTACACGCGGTTTTCTTCCTCAATCAAAAAACCGGCTGGGCCGTCGGAAGTAAAGGCGCGTTGCTGTCTACTGTTGATGGCGGCGGTTCCTGGAAGATACATCAGCGACCTACCGACGACTCAATCTCCGACATTTACTTCCGCAATGAACAGGATGGCTGGCTGGTCTGTGAAGCCAACATCTATGAACTCAAGTCCAGAGAAGCACCGCGCACCTACCTGATGCACACCGAAGACGGCGGTCAGAAGTGGGAAAGACTCGACGTCAATGGCGAAGACCCTCGCGGCAACGTCGATACTCGCTTAACTCGAGTAATCTTCTCGCGCACCGGGCGCGGCTGGGTATTCGGTGAAGCAGGCACGGCATATTCGACGATTGACGATGGTGTGACCTGGAAGCGCGTGCAATTGCCAACGCGTTACTTGCTCCTGGGAGGAGCCTTCGTTGATAACGATCGTGGCTGGTTAGTCGGCGCTGGCGGCACGATTTTGCAAACTTCAGATGGCGGCGATACCTGGCACACATCAACACTGAGTGATTTTCGCGGCGTTCGCTTCACCTCAGCGTCATTCGTCGATAATCGATTGGGTTGGGCCGTCGGGACCGGCGGTCGCATTGTGCGCACGATCAATGGAGGTCGAACCTGGCAACCGCAAACATCCGGCGTGACCGTTGATCTGCTGGACGTGAAGTTCCTGAATGACCTCGAAGGCTGGGCCGTGGGGTCCGGTGGCACGATCATACGCACGTATGACGGCGGCTTGCATTGGAGCACTGAATCGAGCGGCACCTCGCACCCACTGGAAAGAATCTTTCTCACTGATCGCGATCACGGCTGGGCCGTCGGCTTCGGCGGGACCATCGTGGCCTACGGTTATCGAACCGCCGCCAAACTGCGATAGACCAGTAGGCAAGCAAAAAGTTAAAAGCCAAAAGTTTAAAGGCGGACTTCGGTCCGTCTTTTGTGTTGTGTGGTTGCAGAAAATTCGAAGATCAAGGGCGCACCAAGAACTAAGAACAAAGTACCAGGAACAAAAACAATTGACTTTAGTCGATCTGGCGTTGTAAACACTGCGGGCAAAACCCCATTCCCCTGGAGGATAAAGATGAAGAAGTATCTCCCGCTTGTTGTGACCGTGCTGTTGACCTTCGCCGGCGCCGCCTTTGGGCAGGACGCAACCAAACCAACCCCTGAACCTTCTCCCAAACCGAAACCCGCGATGAGCAAAGCTCAGATTCAGAGAACTTTGATCAGATCGGAAAAGGCTTTGTGGGAAGGCTGGAAGAACAAGGATGTGAAGCCATTCAAAGCCTGGATAGCAGCAGAAGCTATCGGCATCGGAGAAATGGGTACTCAAGGGAAAGCCGCACTGTTGAAGGACATCGCTGCCGGAGGCTGCGACATCAAGTCGTTTGAGTTGAGCGAATTCAAGCTGACAATGCTGGACAGTGACGCGGTAGTGCTCACCTACAAAGGATCAGCTGATGGCACTTGCGCCGGGAATCCCATTCCCACCGTATGGGCCAGCAGCACCTGGGTTCGTCGCGGCGGTCGTTGGCTCGCGATGACTCACCAGGAAACGCCCACGCACTAGATTATTGACATCCGACTAAAACAGATCAGCCGCGGATAAACGCGGATGACACGGATCTGAAAAGCAAGATCAGTTTCAGATCCGTGTCATCCGTTTTTACCTGTGGCCTATTTCAGATCCGCCGCCTTATCCGCGGCTAATTTTCTTGTTCTTCGCGTTTGCGTTCGGGGCGGAGGTGCGGGAAGAGAATTACGTCGCGGATTGATTGCCGGTTGGTCAATAGCATCGTCAAGCGGTCGATGCCGATGCCGATGCCGGCTGCCGGCGGCATTCCATAGGACAGCGCGCGGATGTAATCTTCGTCCATTACCATCGCCTCTTCATCGCCACGCTCGCGCTCTTTCACCTGATCGTTGAAGCGTTCGAACTGCTCGGCTGGATCATTCAACTCAGAGAAGCCGTTCCCAACTTCCATGCTTGCGATGTAAAGCTCGAAGCGTTCAGCTATCGCCGGATTTGCAGGCGAGGCTTTCGATAACGGCGAGATCACTTTCGGAAAATCAGTTATGAAAGTTGGTTGAATCAAGCCTGACTCAGCTACTTCTTCGAAAACCTGGACCAGCTGATCAGCCGGAATGTCCTCACGTCCCGAGCCAGCGATACTGTCCCGCATGGTCACGCGACGGAACGGCTGCGAGAAATCAAACTCATGATCACCAAACTTCACTTTCGGGTGCCCGACGACTGCTACGACAGTATTCCGCAGCAGCTCCTCGCAGAAATCCATCATCCGGTTCACGTCAGCGTAGGCCCAGTAAAACTCGAGCATCGTGAACTCCGGGTTGTGGCGCGTTGAAATGCCTTCGTTGCGAAAATTTCGATTCAGCTCGTAAACCTTTTCAAAGCCGCCGACCAACAGCCTCTTCAAATAAAGTTCAGGCGCGATGCGCGCGTAGAGCGGTATCCCGAGCGCGTTATGGTAAGTTTCGAAAGGTTTAGCCGCGGCGCCGGTTGCGAGCGGCGTTAACATTGGCGTCTCGACTTCGATATAGCCATGCTCTTCGAGATTGCGGCGCAGTTCTCGCACCACCGCAGCGCGTCGGACGAACACGTCGCGTGAGTTCAGTTCGTCCGGCTCGCGGTCGAGCTTCAGACTGCCGGCAATCAAATCTGCATAACGTTGCCGCTGCCGGATCTCGGGGTCGTTAATTCCGTGCATCTTGTCAGGCAAAGGCAACAGGGCTTTGGACAGAAACTGCAAAGTCCTGACGTGTATCGAAAGCTCGCCGGTCTTGGTGACGAAAAGAAAACCTTCAATGCCGGCGAAATCGCCATGATCGAGCAGACCGAATAATTCCCAACCTTTGTCCTCGCCCGGAATAATGTCGCCGTTGTCGTTGTTTATCGCCGCAACGTCGGCCTTCTTAACGTAGATTTGCAGGCGCTCGGCTCCGTCGGAGAGATGAACGAAGGCTGCTTTGCCCATCACGCGTGGCGGAGCTGCAAGACGGCCTGCCACGCGAACGGTGATCGAGTTTAGTTGTTGATTCGCTTGCTCGATAGCGGCAGGTTCCGGCCGGCTGCCTTCAGGTGCGGCAGGTGCCAACGCTCGAAACTTCTCGACGATTGCGGTGATGGTGTCGTCGCGATCGGAATCGACGACGTGGCTGCGCGCGAATTTATTTGGATAGACGTTGCCGACAAGTTGACGTAGAGCTTCGAGGTGCTCTCGTCGCGCTCGTGTCTGATCGTTATCCGGGATGATGTCCTGTAGTTGCTCTGACAAAATTTGCTCCTGTAAGTAAAACGCGAATTATAGAGAGCGGTGCGAGTCAGAGCAAACATGCGCCGTGAATCCGGCGTAGGACACTCAACGTTCTCATTCACACCCGGTTTCAACCGGGTGATCGGCCTATGTATTTCTTCACAACCGTTTCAACGGTTTACTCGTGCCTCAGCCAAATAAACCGTTGAAACGGTTTCCATATCTATTGAGCCTTTCTGTTCACCGGGCTGAAGCCACGGTGTGAATGAGAGCGAAACCTGGACTGATCACGACTGTGCTAACATCGCCGTCGTGCCAAAGTCAGCTGAAGACATTACTGAGACATGGGAAGAAGAAATTCTCTCCCCGATCAAAGCTGTCGACGACGGTACCGCCGTTGGAGTACCTTACGACGAAGTCATGAGTTCTGCCGAAAGCGTCCTTTGTCAATCAAGGTCACGTCTTGAAGAATTCCCTGGATGATGTGGGCTAAAAAGGTTTTGTCGTTCAACGAACTGGGAGTCGAGCGAGCGCGGTTACGTGCTGACGGGAAGACACTTGTCTTCACCAACGGCGTATTCGATCTGCTGCACGTCGGACACGTGCGTTACCTCGCGGCGGCGCGGGAGCTTGGCGATGCGCTCGTGGTCGCCATTAATAGCGATCGCGCTGTGAAAGAATTGAAGGGTGATGCGCGTCCTATCATCGTCGAAGCCGAACGAGCCGAGGTGCTGGCTGCGTTGCGCCAGGTGAGCTACGTTACCATCTTTGACGACATTTCCCCGCGATCGCTGATCGCAGCCTTGTTACCCGATGTGTTGGTAAAAGGCGGCGACTACGGGCTTGATGAGATTCACGGTCGAGAAGAGGTTGAAGCTGCTGGAGGAAAGGTGATCTCGCTGCCTTTCATTGAAGGCGCGTCAACGACCTCAATGATTGAGAGGATGAAAGAAAGCTGATTAGCCACAGATGAACGCAGATAACACAGATCAGAACTGATTGATTCTCAGATCGGTGTGTCTTCTGCGTTTATCCGTGGCTAATCTGGACCACTCAAGATCGATTAGCTCAAGGTTGGGAAGGGTTGTTTACGCCCGCTCAACTTTCATAAGCACTCAAAATTCTTTTCAGCTCTTGCTTGACGGACTTGGCAAGTTGAGGCGGGCGCAAGCAACCCTTCCTGACCCTGAGATTTTCACAGTCGAGCATTTCATCTTCAAATTGGAAGCCTATTTGTAATCAAAAAAGCTTGGCTGCCAATCGTGTGCTTGAATCGCGATCGCGGCGGCATACTCGCTGCCAACATCGATTGCTCGCAATGACCAGCGTCCGACCTCAGCTTCATCCCAAGCCGTGCGCAATAACAACGCCGGCTTCCCCGGCGTAAGCGTCACATCAAATTGATCGAGTCCCATCGACAAGCCCATACCTTTCGCTTTGATGACAGCTTCCTTGCGAGCCCAACAATTGAAGAACGCCAAAGTTCGATCAGTTTCCGGCAACGCATTCAACGCTTGCAGTTCCGTTGCTGAGAAGTACCTGCGCGCGATGTCATCGCCAGTGAACTCAGGGCGAATAAGCTCGACATCAACGCCAACGTCGCCGACATACGTAAAGGCGTACAGCGCGACCTTACCTGAATGAGCCAGGTTGAATTTCAGTTGCGGAATGTTTGGTGAGATGAGCTCAGGCTTACCGTACTCGGTGTAGCTGAAGCGCAAGTCCGTGGCGGCCACTCCCAGATAGCGCGCGATCAGCTCGCGCAGCACACCACGGGCTACCGAGTAGTGGCGCTGGTCTTTCTCAAAGCGGAAGCGGTCCGCCTTGGTGAGTTCGTCAGTAGCTAAAAGTTTTCGAAACCGAGCTGCCGATTCTGGCGGTGGCTCCAACGAAGTCCTCCAGATATGCACATCGCGTGGACCGAGTATTAATTGGTCGGGTGGCGCTGACCAGATAGATTCGTGTTCCGGCACAGTCTAAGAGGGATTGTCCTTCGCAGCCTCTTCCATTTTCTTGCGCAGACTGAGGGGCCTCATGTCTGTCCACACTTCCTTGATGTACGCGAGACACTCTGCCTTCGACCCGGTTTTGCCGGCATCGTTCCAGCCCAGCGCATTCTCGCGGTCGGCCGGCCAGATTGAGTATTGCTCTTCGTGGTTCATTACAACCTTGTAAATGGTATTGTCCTCTCGCTCGTCTCGATCCATAACTTTGTGCATCCTCTCGTGAGATTTAGGAGTTGTTATTGTACGGACGGCATCTCTTTTTGGGCAAGGATCTAAATCAATAGCAGTGCGGCAAGAAAAAGTAGGTCGCTAAAACTGAGGCCACGGCCTGGCGCCGTGGTCACTCACGTTGGTCGCTAACAGAGGAGGGCCGAGATTTTTGGTGATGCCACGGGCTGGTCCCGTGGAGTGTTCACGCTTCATGCTGCTGGCAGGCGGCAACGTGAAACACCACGGGGCCAGCCCGTGGCATTTTTCGAACCGATGGATCAGTCTGTCTTTGTAGCTGTGAACATGAAATACCACAGGGCCAGCCTGTGGTATCGGCTAACGCTTCAGTTCACCATTTATGCTTTACCTACTTTTTCTTGGCGCACTGAATCAATAGCCTCACCGCGGCTTGGTAGGGCCCTACTTTGGAGTGCGCCGACCGGTCGGCGCTTTCGTCGCTGCGACCTGACGGCGAGCAAGTTGTCGAAAAAGCCTATTATCAAACCCGCGGCGTCAAGCCGCCGCGGGCGAAAGCGATGACAGGTCATCGCACTCCAAATTAGGGCACCACCCGCGGCCACCGCCTTATGTTCTGCAAAAACCGCACTTTTGAGCTTTTTCTTAAGTGTATTAGTCTGAACTTTGGTCTGCTGCCTTTCTGTTAATATTGGTGGCCGGCGGGAGGGCTTTAGCAACACTCGCTTTCAAGATCCGCAATACGAAATGTCGCTTGTTACCCAAGGCCAACAGAAACCAACCACACCTGCTGAGAGCCTCAACAGGTCTATCCACGATCTATTTTCAGAGCAGGTTGCGAGCACTCCCGCTGCCACTGCGGTAATCATCGGCGAGCTGCAGGTTTCCTATGCCGAGCTAGAGCAACGTGCCAATCAATTAGCGCAGTATCTGCGGGCGCGGGGCGTGGGAGTTGAGACTCGCGTTGGTATTTGTCTTGAGCGTTCGCTGGAAATGATCGTTGGACTGCTGGGGATTCTAAAAGCCGGCGGAACCTATGTCCCGCTCGATCCGGCGTACCCACGAGATCGTCTCGCCTATTTGATTGCAGACGCCGGCGTCAGCCTGGTTCTGACTCAGGAAAAGTGGACGAAGTCTTTGTCGTCGATTCAAGCAAACCTGATCGCTCTCGATTCAGCGTGGACAGAAATCAGCGGCTTTCCGGATGAACTGCTTAACGATAACAGCGGCGCGGAATCGCTAGCGTACGTCATGTACACGTCGGGCTCGACCGGCCGGCCCAAAGGCGTTTGTATCCCGCATCGAGCCGTCGTTCGCCTCGTTAAGGAAACAAACTACGCTCAATTCGATCGCGACCAGGTGTTTCTGCATTTTGCGCCGCTTGGGTTCGATGCGTCGACGCTTGAGATTTGGGGCTGCTTGTTGAATGGCGCTCGATTGGTGCTAGCCGAGCCAGGCCAAGCCTCATTGGAAGAGCTCGGCGCAACCATCAAGCGTCACCACGTCACGACGTTGTGGCTGACTGCGGGACTGTTCCATCAGATGGTTGAACAGCAACTCGAAAGTCTTCGCGGCGTCAAGCAGCTACTCGCAGGCGGCGACGTGTTATCGGTTTGGCATGTGCAGAAGGCGATGCGGGAATTGCCGGACTGTCAATTAATCAACGGCTATGGTCCGACTGAGAACACTACCTTTACTTGTTGTCATCAGATTCATCCCCATGACGATTTGTCGAGCTCAGTCCCAATCGGTACGCCAGTCTCTCACACGATCGTTCGCATCCTTGATGAAGACATGAGCGCCGCAGCCCTGGATTCTTCGGGCGAACTTTTCATTGGCGGCGCCGGACTAGCTCGCGGGTATCTCAACGATGCGGCGTTGACTGCTGAAAAGTTTGTGCCGGATGCCAATGCGAATGAGCCAGGCTCGCGTCTTTACCGCACGGGAGATCGAGTTCGTCTGTTGCCCGGCGGAGCAATCGAGTTTCTCGGCAGGATTGATCAGCAGGTAAAACTGCGCGGCTTTCGCATCGAGCCTGGCGAAATTGAGAGCGTCCTGCTCCAGCATCCCGCGGTCAAGGAATGCGTCGTCGTCCCGCGCGAAGATCGCCCGGGTGACAAACGGTTAGTTGCGTACATTGTGCAGGACGCGGATAGCATTGCGAGCGACCTCGAGTCGTCACACGTTGAAGATTGGCAAAAGCTTTACGACGAAGCTTACGCGCAGGACGAAAGAGAAACGGATCCAACGTTCGACGTCACCGGATGGAACAGCAGCTACACGAGCCAGCCAATACCCGCCGGCGAAATGCGCGAATGGATAGACAATACAGTCGACCGCATCCTGTCACTGAGACCAAAACGAATTTTGGAAATCGGCTGCGGCACTGGGCTGCTGCTGTTCCGGCTTGCCCCCCACAGCGAAGAATACCTGGGCACCGACTTCTCGAAGACAGTTGTCGAGAAGGTCCAAAGTCACCTGGACTCGAAACCGAATTTCGACCACGTGAGTCTGCTGCACCGCGAAGCGAACAACTTTGCCGGCTTCGAGCCACACTCATTTGACGTGGTCGTTCTCAATTCGATTGTTCAATACTTTCCCAACATCAACTATCTCGTCGAAATCATAAACAAAGCCGTTGGATTGCTACGGCCGGGTGGATCGATCTTCGTTGGCGATGTTCGCAACCACGCTTTGCTTGAAGCCTTTCATGCGTCAGTTGAATTGTACAAAGCGGCGCCGGCGCTCTCGACAACGATCTTGCGAAACCGAGTGAGCAACGCCTTGAAGTCGGAAGGCGAGCTTGTCATCGACCCGCATTTCTTCACAGCGGTGCAGCAACAAGTCTCCGGAATCAGCAACGTCGCCGTCATGCCAAAGCGAGGCCGGTCCGAAAACGAGCTCACGCGGTTTCGCTATGACGTTGTCCTGAGTACAGGAAGGGTGAATGAAAGCGTAGACGGCGAACGTCTGGGATGGAAAGCTGATTCGCTTAATCTCGATAAACTGCGCGAGCTATTGAAGCAGGGCAAAGCTTCGAGTTTTGTCACGGAGATTCCCAATCGACGAAATGATGAAGCGGTGACGACAGCTAGCCTGCTGAACTCGGACACAGCTCTTGGCACTGTCGAAGAATTACGAGGCGCAGTCGCAATTGGAGCCGGCGTTGATCCTGAAGAGTTGATATCACTGGCGGCTGATGCTGGATACTCAGCGCATCTGAGCTGGGCCGACTGCGACGAACGAGGCAGCCTCGCGGCGTTGTTTGTGAAAGGAACAAGCGAAAGTCCAATCAGTATTCCCACACCGCCGGTTAAGTTCGAACGGTGGGAGCAATTCGCCAACGAGCCTGACCGCGAATCGGCCTTTGTAGGCCTGGTGCCCCGCCTGCGGAGCTATCTGCGTGGGAGGGTGCCTGACTACATGGTCCCGGCTGCGTTCGTCTTGCTCGAGAGGATGCCGCTCACGTCGATCGGCAAAATCGAACGGAGAGAATTACCGCTGCCTGAACGTGCGCGCCCGCCCCTAAGCGAAGAGTTTGTGGCGCCGCGCGACGTGAAAGAAGAAAAGCTGGCGAGCATGTGGGCTGAAGTTCTGGGTATCGATCGCGTCGGCATTAACGATGATTTCTTCGAGCTCGGCGGGCATTCGCTGCTGGCAACGCAGGTTCTCTCGCGCATGCGTGAATCTTTTGGAACCGAGATGTCATTCCAACAGTTCTTTGCCTGCCCGACCATTGCCGGTGTTTCTAAGTTAGGCGGCGAGCCGCATCAAGCGGCTTCGGTCCTGAGCAAGTCCGGAGCGCAATCGGCGCCGCTGTCTTCAGGCCAACTGCGGCTCTGGTTCATGGATCAATTGGTTCCGGGAACCACCATCTACAACGTGCCGGCTGCAATTCGTCTTGTGCGCGGCGTCGATCTTGAAGCCTTACAAAAGAGCCTTAACGAGATTGTGCGCAGGCACGAAGCGCTGCGGACCATCTTCACTGAACATGAAGGGCAGCCCCTTCAGCAGATTCTTCCGGAACTTCATTTATCGCTTCCAGTCATCGACTTATCGGCGCTCGCTGACGCTGAACTCGATACTGAAGTCCGTCGACGGACTAATGAAGAAGCGACTACTGTCTTTGATCTGCATACTGGCCCGCTGCTTCGAGCCACTGTGCTCCGGCTGGCGGACGAGGACCAGGTGCTGCTGCTAACAATGCACCACATCATCGCGGACGGCTGGTCGTGGAAAGTGTTGTTCAGAGAGCTCGGCGCTCTTTACCCTGCTTTTGCCTCGGGTCAATCCTCGCCGGCTTCGCCGCTTCCCGAGCTGCCTATTCAGTACGCGGATTTCGTCGCATGGCAAAACGAATTGCTTGAGGGTCAGATAGTCGCTGGTCAACTTGATTATTGGAAAGCCCAATTGAGCGGAGCGCCCTTTGTGCTCGATCTGCCCACAGATTCGCCTCGTCCTCCGGTTCAGAGTTTTCGTGGAGGCCGCCAGGTTGCAAAGCTGTCTGATGAGCTGACTTCGGAAGTACGAGATTTTGCGAAACGCGAGAAAGTCACGCTGTTCATGACGATGCTGACAGCGTTTAAGGTGTTGCTGCATCGATACACGGGACAGAACGACATCCTGGTTGGATCCCCAATCGCTAATCGCCCACGCACCGAGTACGAGCAACTAATCGGCTTCTTTCTCAATAACGTGGTGATGCGCACGGCGCTTTCGCCGGACCTTACGTTTCGCGAAGTGCTAAAGGAGGTCAGCGAGACTGCGGTTGCCGCTTATGCAAATCAGGACGTTCCTTTCGAGAAAATTGTCGAAGCTTTGAATCCTGAGCGTGAATTGAGCAGGCCCCCAATCTTTCAAGCCTTCTTTAACCTGCTGAATTTTGCCGAGCGCATCGAAATGGCGGGCTTGACCGAGGGTAGTCTGTCGCCGGTGGAAGTTTGGGCGCAGCCAAATGAACCGGGCTCGCAGTTTGATTTGACCTTGTACGTCGGCGAACGAACAGACTCCATTCAACTGGTGCTGCTCTACAACGCGGACATTCTGAAGCAAGAACGGGTCGCGACAATGCTGGGTCAGTTCCGTCACTTGCTCGCACAGGCTGTAGACAGTCCTGACCTACCCCTATCGCGTTACTCATTAGTAAGTCCGGAGACGCGAGCGCTACTTCCCGATCCATCCGTCAGCATCGATGAGTCTCAGATCGAAGCATTCACAGATACCATCCGGTCGCGTGCAGCCGAGCTGCCAAATCATATTGCGATTCGACGAGGCGAGCAGTCCTGGAGCTATGAGCAACTTGTTAGCAGAGCTGAGGACATCGCTCACCATTTGATCGATGAGGGAATAAACCAGGGCGACATCATTGCGATCACCGGCGCTCCCGGTTTTGATTTCATTGCCGCGATGCTGGGAGTGTTTCTGAGCGGCGGAGTGCTGCTAACTCTCGATGAGAATCTTCCTGAACATCGTCGCCGGTTGATGCTGAAGGAAGCAAGAGCCGCTCGCGTGCTAAACGCGGGAGTATTGCGTAGCGAGATTGATGGCTCGCTGCTGGAAAAGCACACGGGCGGGACGCCCGTGCCACTGGAGAAGCACACGGGCGGGACGCCCATGCCACTGGAAAAGCGCACGGGCGGGACGCCCATGCCACTGGAGAAGCACACGGGCGGGACGCCCGTGCCACTGGAAAAGCACACGGGCGGGACGCCCGTGCCACTGGAGAAGCACACGGGCGGGACGCCCGTGCCACGGCCAACGTGCGCAGCTGCGAGGGATCTGCCGAGGCTTAAGGCAGATGATCCGGCGTATTTGTTTTTTACCTCCGGCACCAGCGGAACTCCCAAAGGCGTGCTTGGTTGCCACAAAGGTCTTGGCCATTTTCTGAAATGGCAACGCGAGGAATTTGAAATTGGTCCGAACGATCGCAGCGCTCAACTTACCGGCTTATCTTTCGACGTAGTCTTGAGAGACATCTTCCTGCCACTCACCAGCGGCGCCACGCTTAGTCTGCCCGAGCCTCAAGTCCACGAGTCGGCGAAGCAACTGGCAGAGTGGCTCAAGCGCGAAGAGATTTCGATCCTGCACACCGTTCCTTCGCTGGCGCAAAGCTGGCTGAATGAATTGAAAGATCCAATCGAGCTGCCGTCGCTGCGGCGCGTTTTCTTCGCCGGTGAACCATTGACTGATAGCCTGGTCCAGCGTTGGCGGGAAACATTCGGGCGCGAGGCGAGTCTCGTTAATCTCTATGGACCGACCGAAACGACGCTCGCGAAATGTTTCTTCGTCGTGCCGGATAAACCGCTGTTTGGGATTCAGCCGGTGGGCCAGCCCATGCCTAATACTCAAGCATTGGTTTTGAGTGAAAACAGATTGTGCGGTATTGGAGAGCCAGGTGAAATTGCAATTCGGACTCCGTTCCGCACGCTCGGGTACATGAACTCGGTTGAAGAGCAGAAGCTGCGATTCATCAAGAACCCGTTCACCGGCGAGGACAATGATCTAATCTATCTAACCGGAGATCGCGGCCGCTATCGACCGGACGGTCAGCTCGAAATTCTTGGCAGGCTCGATCAACAAGTGAAGATACGGGGCGTCCGAGTCGAGCCCGAGGAAGTAAACGCAGTGTTGGCTCGACACCCGGCAGTCGGCTCGTCAGTTGTGATTGCTCTCAAAGACGACCGCAACGAGACTGCGCTCGCGGCGTACTTTGTTTATGCCACTCCGGCGACAGACATCGCGGAATTGCGTACCCATCTCGAGCGTCACTTGCCGCCAGCCTTAATTCCCACATACTGGATAGAGCTCGACCGGTTGCCGTTGACTCCGAACGGTAAGGTCGATCGAGCAGCCTTACCGGAGCCCGATCGATCAAGAAGCGATCGCGCCGACCAATTCGTTGCACCAGGAACCCCGACTGAAGAATTAATCGCTGGAATCTGGTCTGAAGTGCTGGGCGTTTCTCAGGTCGGCGTTCGTGATAACTTTTTTGATTTAGGCGGCCACTCGCTGAATGTCATGAGAGTGATGGCGCGAATTCGGTCGGCATTTCAGGTTGATTTGCCGCTGACCACGCTTTTCGAAACCGGCACCGTCGCTGGTCTCGCAAGCGTAGTCGAACAGAAACTGATTGCTGAGTTGGAAATGATGTCTGAAGAGGAAGTGGATCGATTATCCCAGTGAGTGAAGGCGAGCAGAACTTAACCGGCCGGCAATCTCAGCTCTCCGAGGCCAAGCGAGCGCTGTTGGAAGCGCGTCTGCGCGGAAACGCAGCGAGGCGAAACGATGCCATACCGCCAAGACCGCAGCACGAGCCGGCGCCGCTTTCTTTTGCCCAGGAAAGGCTTTGGCTTGTTGAGCAACTTGAACCGGGAAACACTGCCTACAACATTTCGCGCGTCTATCGATTCAGCGGGTCACTAGATCACGCGGCATTAGTCAAAGCTTTGCACGAGATCATCTCGCGGCATGAGTCGTTGCGCACCAGCATTACTGTCGTTGACGGCGAGGCCAGACAGCTTGTTGCGCCGGAAATAAGCGTGAATCTGGTCGCCGAAGATTTCAGCAGCTCGGCCGAGCCGCTCGCCAAATTAACGCGGATCGCAAATGAAGAGGCAGCTCGTGCTTTTGATCTCAGCCAGGCGCCGCTGTTTCGACTGCGGTTATTCAAACTTGCTGAGCACGAGCACGCTTTGCTGCTGACGATTCATCACCTCATCAGTGACTTCTGGTCGCTCGGACTCTTCCACAGCGAGTTGTCTGCGCTTTATGAAAAGTATGCGACGGCAGACGAACGAAAACCCCTGCCGCAACGGCCAATTCAGTACGCGGACTATTCGACGTGGCAGCGCAGCGAGCTTGATGAGAACAACGCCCGTTCAGCTATCAAGTATTGGACGCAGCAGCTATCGCAAACACCGAAAGCTCTGAACCTTCCCACTGACAAACAGCGTCCAATGCGTCTTAGTTTCAAAGGCGGCTTCGAGACCAGGAGTCTCTCAAAAGCGCTTAGTCGACAACTCAGCGCGCTGGCGCGGCAGGAAAACGCAACCCTATTCATGATCATGCTGGCGGCATTCAATGTGCTGCTGTATCGCTACACGAATCAGGAAGACATTCTCGTTGGCGTTCCGATGACGGGCCGCAATCGAGTCGAGACCGAGTCGTTAATTGGTTTCTTTGTGAACACAGTCGTCATGCGCAGTGACTTGTCGGGCGAGCCTACGTTTCGTGAGCTTTTGAAACGGACGAGAGAAATGACGCTGGCCGCATATGAAAATCAACAGCTCCCCTTTGAGCGTCTGGTGCAGGAGCTGCAGCCGGCGCGCGGACTGGGGCATTCACCGTTTTTTCAAGTGATGCTGGATGTGCAATCCACCGGCGAACAGCCTGCGGAGGGTTGGCGAGTTGAGGAAATCGAGATCGATCGCGGTGGAGCGCGCGCCGATCTTTTGTTGTTTGTTACCGACACAGCCAATTCGCTGGATTGCTGGCTTGAATACAGTTCTGACCTTTATCACTCGGAAACAGTTGCCAGAATGCTAAGGCACTTTGAGACGCTGCTGACAAACATCGCCGTTAATCCAGATCAAAACGTTTCAGGACTTGAGTTACTTACCAGTGAAGAGCGCGAGCAGTTGTTGACGTTGAATCAAACCAGACCCGCCTTTGCCGGTAAGACTCTGGCTGAAATGTTTGCTGCGCAAGTTGAGCGTTCACCTGATGCGATCGCGTTAACTTTTGAAAGCGAGAAGCTGACATACAAAGAGCTGGACCAACGATCGAATCAACTCGCCAACCATCTTCTTGGCCACAACCCGGGAACGGAAGCGCTGGTCGCACTTTGCCTGGAAAGATCGATCGACCTGGTTGTTGCCATTCTCGGCGTTCTCAAAGCCGGCTGCGCATACTTGCCATTAGATCCAACCTACCCGGTCGAGCGTCTCAATTTCATGGTGACTGATAGCGACGCTCGGGTTCTCGTAACTCAATCGCAGCACCTGGATAAATTCCAGGAAGCCGGCATGCCCGTGATTTGCGTTGACTCCGATCGTGAGACCATCTCCACCGCCAGTACCGCACAACCGAATATCAAGACTGTTCCCGAGAATCTCGCTTACGTCATTTACACCTCCGGCTCAACTGGAAAACCAAAAGGCGTGGCAGTGACACATGCTAATGTGGCGCGACTCATGGCCGCGACGGAGGCGTCTTTCCACTTCGATGAAAAGGATGTCTGGAGTCTTTTCCATTCGCATGCCTTCGACTTTTCGGTTTGGGAGATATGGGGAGCGCTCTTGTATGGCGGGCGTCTGGTCATCGTGCCTTACTGGATCAGCCGAGCGCCGGAAGAATTCTATCGTCTGATTTGTGAGGAGAAAGTCACTGTCCTCAATCAGACGCCTTCCGCCTTTCGACAATTAATTAAGGTCGACGCTGCTGCGCAATCCGACGACTTATCTTTGCGCTTAGTTATCTTCGGTGGCGAAGCTTTGGAGTTGAGCAGCTTGAGACCCTGGTGGGAACGCCATGATGAAGCCAGGCCGCAGCTAGTCAACATGTACGGCATCACCGAGACAACGGTGCACGTGACTTACCGGCCGCTGACGAAGACGGACTTGGATGAAGCGCGAAGTGTAATTGGAGTTGGTCTGGATGATCTGCAGGTTTATGTTCTCGATCGCCGGCAGCAACTGCTCCCATTGGGCGTTCCGGGAGAAATGTATGTCGGCGGCGCCGGGCTGAGCCGAGGCTATTTGAACCGCCCCGATCTGACTGCTGAGCGATTTGTGCCACATCCTTTCAGCACGACACCGGGCGAGCGACTTTATCGCACGGGTGATGTGGCTCGCTATTTGAGGCCTGGCGAACTTGAGTATCTCGGTCGCAGCGACCGTCAGGTTAAGGTGCGCGGATTTCGCATCGAGCTGGGCGAAATCGAAGCAGTAGTGATGAGACATGACGATGTTCAGGCGTGTGCAGTGCTTCCATTCGCTGATGCGACTGGCGATCAGCAGTTGGTAGCGTACGTTGTGAACAAACCTGGACGAGCGCTTGAACGCGAGGCGTTAAGAGCTTTCTTGAGAGAACGACTGCCTTTTCACATGGCGCCGGCGTTCTTTATCGGGCTCGATGAAATCCCGTTAACTGCAAACGGAAAAATTGATCGCGACGCCTTGCCGGCTCCGGAGAAATCACGGGACGATGCCTCCGCTGCGTTCGTTGCTCCACGAACGGATGCAGAACTCAAGCTGGCGGCATTGTGGAGTGAAATTTTGAAAATCGAGTCGATTGGAATCCACGACAACTTCTTCGATCTGGGAGGGCATTCACTGCTGGCGACGCAGGTGATGTCACGCATTCGTGAAACATTCAACGTGAACTTGCCATTGCAGTATTTTTTTGAAAAACCGACTGTTGCGGGTCTCGCCGAGTTTCTCCGAACTACGCGGGCCGAAGATCAAAGGGTTATGCCCGACATCAAACGACTGCCTCGAGGTTAAGAGGCCTACGCACTTCTTCCTGAACTTAATAAAGTGAGCGAAAAAGAGATCGTTTCCAGCTATACACTGTCGCCTATGCAGCAGGGCATGCTGATGCGAGGCCTGCACGAAAGCGGCACGTACGTTCAGCAACTGGTTTGTGACCTCCGGGAAAACGTAAACGTGCCCGCGCTACATGGCGCCTGGCAGGAAGTAGTTAAGTGTCATGACGTTCTGCGAACAGCGTTTCGTTGGGAAGGTATTCCTGAGCCAGTCCAGGATGTTTACGGAAACATTGAGGTGGTCTGGCGCAATTATGACTGGAGTAACCTGGAGCCGGCGCGACAGGATCAGGGGCTCGATGAATTTCTGCTGAACGATCGCAGTAAGGCTTTTGAAGTCACGAAACCGTTGCTGACGCGTTGGGCTTGTTTCAAACTCAGTGACAAGCACTACCGTCTGGTCTGGACTTTTCATCACGCCTTGCTCGACGGTCGTTCTCACTTCATGGTCTTGCAGGAAGTATTTTCCCTTTATGAGGCGAGACTTCGTGACGTCGCGCCTACACTTCCAGCGCGGCGTCCATACCGCGATTACATCCAATGGTTGAGCCAGGTGGAATCGTCCGAGGCTCGCACTTTTTGGACTCAATATCTGCGCGGGTATACACCACCGCCGGCCTTGCGTCTGCGAGACGACGACTTCCTTGAAAGTAACGAAGACAAACATCGTCAGCCCGCCTATCAACGCCGAACTCTTCCGGGAGAATTAACCAGCGCGCTTAAGCTCACGGCTAAACAAAACGAAATTACGCTCAATACTCTGGTGCAGGGAAGTTGGGCCCTGTTACTAGGTCATTATTATGCGTCTCAGGACATAGTGTTTGGCGCTACCCGAGCGTGCCGGCATGGTTCGATATCGGGATCCGAATCGATCATAGGTCTTTTGATCAATACATTGCCGTTGCGAGTAGACGTTGATCCTCAGCAACCTCTGCGTGAATGGTTACGGGACTTACGCCGTCAGCAACTCGCTTTTCGCGACTATGAACACACTCCTTTGGCAAAAATACAGCAGTGGAGTGGAATACCTCGCGGCGCCTCACTCTTCGAGTCCATTTTCGTTTTTGAGAGCTACGAGCTGAACGAACAGCTCAACAGCTCGGGACGAGATTTTGATTTACGAGAGCAGACAGAATTTCCGCTGGCCCTGGCTGTTTACTCGGGCTCGCAGTTAGCGCTGAAGCTGGAATATGACGAGCGCCGCTTTGACGCAGCAGCTATTCAAGGCATGCTCGGCCACCTCGAAAATCTGCTCACGGCAATGGCGGCCGATCTCAATCTGCGCCTCGGCCAACTACCTTTGCTCTCCGAAGCTGAGCGGCAACAAGTGTTGTTTGATTGGAACCCCGCTCCTGAACGCCGTCTCTCGCAAGATTGTCTGCACCAGCTATTTTCCGAACAGGTGAAGCGTACTCCCGAAGCAACGGCAGTCGTCTTCGAGGAGGAAAGGTTAAGCTTCGCTGAACTCGAGGACAGGTCCACCGACCTGGCCCACCATCTGGAAAAACTTGGAGTTGGCCCGGAAGTACTGGTCGGGATTTGTGTGGAGCGTTCAATTGAAATGGTGGTGGGGATATTGGGAATAATTAAGGCTGGTGGCGCCTATTTGCCGCTGGATCCCGCTTATCCGACAGCTCGTCTATCATTCATGCTCGAGGATTCCGGCGCCGGTATGATCCTGACTGAACCCGCGCTGCGAGATCGTTTTTCGAGTCAGTTGCCGGTGATTTGTCTGGAGAAGAATCGGACGCTGCACAATCTTCAACATTCTCCACACGAGCTGAACACTGCTGCCGCGGTAACTCCGCTTAACCTCGCGTACGTAATCTACACCTCCGGTTCCACGGGCCAACCAAAGGGTGTGATGGTTACTCACGAAAATGTTATTCGACTTTTTGAAACGACTCAATCGCTATTTGGCTTCGACCATACCGACGTATGGACACTCTTTCATTCCTATGCCTTTGATTTCTCTATCTGGGAAATGTGGGGCGCGTTGCTGTATGGCGGCCTGCTCGTAGTGGTTCCTTATTGGATCAGTCGGGCGCCGCGGAACTTCTATCGGTTGTTGCGCGCTGCCGGAGTTACCGTGCTCAATCAGACTCCCTCTGCATTTCGACAATTTGTAGAAGCAGAAGCTGAGGATCGGAAGAATTGCTCAAAAGATGACACGTCACTCAGGTTTGTGATTCTAGGTGGCGAAGCGCTGGACGGTTCTATCGCGAAGCGCTGGTTCAAGAACCATAATGAAAAAAAACCGCAACTCGTCAACATGTATGGCATCACCGAAACTACGGTGCATGTAACCCATCATCCCGTTACACAGACAGGGTCCTCAGGCCAACGTGCCATCGGTCGTCCGCTGCCGGACTTGCAGGTCTATATTCTTGACAGTCAGATGGCGCCGGTTCCCGTTGGAGTGTCCGGTGAAATATATGTTGGTGGTGCAGGCCTTAGTCGCGGATATCTGAAGCGACCGGATCTGACGGCCGAGCGATTTTTGCCGCACCCATTCAGCGAGAAGTTGGGAGCAAGACTTTATCGCACCGGTGATGTCGCGCGCTTCTTACGCGACGGCACTATCGAGTATCTCGGTCGTAGCGACACTCAAGTCAAGCTTCGCGGTTTCCGCATCGAGGTGGGAGAAGTCGAGAAGTGTCTGGCCAACCATCCTGGCATCGTCGACTGTGTGGTCGTTGTCAGAGTCGATCAGCCTGGACTAAAGCAACTGGTAGCCTATGTGGTCACGACTTCAGATCAAATTGCCACAAACGAGCTACGCAGTTACCTCATCGGTAAGCTGCCTGAACATATGGTGCCCGCGGTTTTCATGCGGCTCGATCATTTGCCGCTGACAGAAAACGGTAAATTGGACCGGAGTGCGCTGCCTGCTCCGCTTGACGATAATGCAACTGCGACCTTTGTCGGGCCACGCAATGGTACCGAAGAAACAATTGCCTCCATCTGGCGCGAGGTCCTCTGGCGGAAAACTGTCGGCGTTTTCGAAGATTTCTTTGAATTGGGGGGCGACTCGCTGCTGGCAACACAGGTACTGGTGCGCATTCGTGAAATGTTCAATGTAAACATGCCGTTGCAGTATTTTTTTGATAACTCTACGGTTGCCGGTCAGGCCGAATTCTTACGAGGGGCCAAGCGTCCGGATCAAAAAATTATGCCCGAAATCAGACGATTGCCGCGTGGGTGACGGTAGAAAAGACATTCGACAGGACAGCGGCGGGATGCTCGTCTGTTCCTGGTTCTGAGTGCTTTGTTCTTTGTGCTTGAGTGTTAGGCGGGTCGACTTCTTCCTGCAATAGCAACAAAACAATTCGCTATAGACTCAAGCACAAAGAACCAAAGGAACGAAGGACAAAGAAGCAATTTATATGGACCCTTTCATTTTCCCCACTTCATTTGCCCAGCAAAGACTCTGGTTTTTGGATCAATTCGATCCAGGCAAGAGCGTCTTCCATCTTCTCTATGCGCTGCGTTTTGACGGGTCTCTAAATTTCGATGCCTTGAAAGCTGCCCTCAACGAAGTTGTTAGACGACATGAATCGCTGCGCACTTCTTTCGTTATGGAAGACGGTGAGCCCAGGCAGGCCGTGGCCAGGGAACTATCGCTCGAGGCGCCTGTTATCGACCTGCTTACTTTGGAAAGAGAGGATGCGGAAACTCAAGCGAAGCGCTGGTGGCAAATGGAGGGCGGGCGGCCTTTTGATCTCGCCGTGGGCCCGCTGCTACGAGCTCATCTCCTGCGCATAGCCGTTGACGATAACGTGCTCGTAATTACCATGCACCACATCATCAGTGATGGTTGGTCCATGGGCGTGTTCCTTCGCGAGTTGGCTACTTTGTATGAGGCGTTTGCAGACGGGCGACCTTCTCCTTTGCCGGAGCTCTCACTTCAATACGCGGACTATTCCGTTTGGCAGCGCGAGTGGATGAGCGGCGAAGTTCTCGACGGTGAGTTGGCTTACTGGAGCGAACATCTGGCTGGCGCTCCAGCGTTACTCGAGCTTGCTACGGATCGACCGCGACCGCCCGTGCAGTCGTCCGCCGGAGCGCGGCAGCATACCGAAGTCCCGGGAAGTTTGGCTGACCGGCTGCGAACCTTTAGCAGGCGTGAGGGTGTCACACTCTTTATGACCTTGCTGGCGGCTTTCGATGTTTTGCTGTGGCGCTACAGTGGGCAGGACGATATTGTGGTTGGAGTGCCGTTTGCTGGCCGCAGCAAATCTGAGTTGGAAGATCTGATTGGTCTTTTCGCCAATACGCTCCCGCTTCGAACCCAACTCTCAGGCAGCGATACCTTCCGCGAGTTAGTGCAACGAGTTCGTGGAGCCGCAGTCGGAGCCTATGCCCACCAGGAGATTCCATTCGATAAGCTGGTTGAACGACTGCAACCCGACCGCAGCCTGAGCCACGCGCCGATATTTCAAGTCATCTTCGCGCTCGAAAATACGCCGTCGCCGATGGTCCAAAAAGGAGTGGCTCTGCAGTGGCTGGAGGTTGAACGCGGCACGGCTCGAAATGATTTGTCATTGTTCATGAGCGATAAGGGCGCCGGGCTGAGCGCTATGTGGGAATACAACACCGATCTGTTTGATGGCGAAACAATCAGCGAGATGATGTCGAGTTATCATCTTCTCCTTGAAGGTGTCCTGGAAAATCCCACTGCCCGGATCAGCGATTTGCAGATCAGGAAGCCGGAAGAACTTCAGACTCTCCTTACCAGGTGGAATCCCGAGCACCTAAATGCGGACCAGCCGCTAACGATAGCACAGCGGTTTGAATCTCAGGTCGAACTTAATCCGGGTCAAATCGCGGTGATTTGCGGTGACCTTAGCTTAACGTTCACTGAGTTGAATAACCGGGCCAATCAGTTGGCACACCGGCTTCAACGAATGGGAGTTTGTCCCGAGGCGCCGGTCGGGGTGTTTCTTGAACGCTCGGTGGAAACGGTGATAGCGCTGCTCGCGATTCTGAAGGCAGGCGGCGCTTACGTTCCGATCGATCCGGGCTATCCAGCAGAGCGAGTGGCCTTCATGCTGGAAGACTCGCAGGTGCCTATTCTGCTGACAGCGGAAAAATTCCGAAGCTCATTGCTGCCCCTTTCAGCCCCGGTTCTTTGTCTTGATGATCACGCCGAGTTCAGTGATGAGCCCGCCGGCAATCCGAGCTCGACACCGAATCCGGATCATCTCGCGTACATCATTTACACCTCTGGCTCGACCGGAAAGCCAAAGGGTGTTGAGGTGACCCATCGGAGCGTGGTTCATCTTTTCGACGCCACCAAGGATCGAGTCGGCTTCTTAGCCGGTGACGTTTGGACCGTGGTGCATTCCTACGCGTTCGATTTTTCGGTGTGGGAAATCTGGGGATGCTTGTTGCAAGGCGGAACGCTCGTCGTGGTACCGCTCGAGACCTTGCAGTCGCCGGCCGATCTTTTCGAGCTCATTTGCCGGGAAAAAGTAACGGTGTTGAATCAGACTCCGTCGGCTTTGCGCGAATTGCTCGCTGCTCGCAAGCAGGCACTGGAAAAGTCGAGCGACTGGAAGCTGCGGTTGATTGTTTGTGGCGGCGATGCTTTGGATCAGGAACTGGCGCTTGAGCTCGGGAAGCTTGAGATACCGGTCTGGAATTTCTACGGACCCACCGAAAGTACAGTCTGGACAACCTGCGCCCCGGTAGAACAGACTTCAGTCTGTTCCTCCTTGGGAAAAACTCAATCCGACAATGTCGAGTCCGCTAAAGAACACTCAAGTCCAGAGATTCAAGATACTTCTTCGGACTTGACGCTAGATGACGTTGGCGCTGCGACGAAAAGCTCTCCGTTGGGACAGGCAGAGCAGACTGAAGTCCGCTCAACCTTGGTAGAACAGACTTCAGTCTGTTCCTCCTTGGGGAGTATTCAACCTGAAAGATTAGAGCCTGCGAAAGAACACTCAAGTCCAGAGATTCAAGATACTTCTTCGGACTTGACGCTAGATGACGTTGCCGCTGCGACACAAAGCTCTCCCTTGGGACAGGCAGAGCAGACTGAAGTCCGCTCAACCTTGGTAGAACAGACTTCAGTCTGTTCCTCC
>Ga0134125_10000119_pt1 | contig 117565 bp, 93 predicted proteins | sample KB31751_FD_96464 | JGI IMG/M metagenome (GOLD analysis project Ga0134125, IMG submission 96464) | Terrestrial soil microbial communities with excess Nitrogen fertilizer from Kellogg Biological Station, Michigan, USA - KB3-175-1 | ecosystem: Environmental > Terrestrial > Soil > Unclassified ... | reverse complement strand
GGCACAGATGATAGTGGAATCACCTATACAAACCGAGTTCTTTCCACTAACAGCCACCGTAAACGGGGGACCATATTGCAGCACAATGTTGGCGCTGCCTGTGCAGCCATTGAAGTCGGTTACTACAACAGAATAATCATTAGTGGCTATAGGAGTTACGGTAGCTGTACCCGAAGTGCCTCCGGAGCTCCAAGAATATTTATAGGGAGCTGTTCCACCCGTTACATTGGCAATGAGGATGCCGGTACTGTCTTTACAGATAATCTTTGGTTCGCTGATGGCAACAACTACCTGTGCGGGTTCAGTTAAGTTAACTGCGGCACTTGCACTACAACCATTTTTGTCGGTTACGGTGGCGGTGTAACTTAATGCAAATAGTCCTGTAGCATACGCATTGGTATTGCCTCCCGGGTTCCAGAGATAGGTATAGGGAGTGGTACCTCCGCTACCTACAGCCATAGCGGAACCATCACTTCCGTTCATACAGTTTATATCTTTAATTGATGTAATCTTGGTGCCTAATACCGTGGGTTGTGTCATTGTTACTGTTGCACTAGTTGTACAATGATGTGCATCTGTTACTGCCACTGTATAATTACCTGCCAATAATCCTGTAGCGATAGCAGTAGTTTCTGACGATGGAGACCACAAATAGGTATATGGACCAATACCTCCTGCAGCTGTTACGCTTACACTTCCCGTACCTCCATAACAATGTATATTATTAGGACTTCCCATCGTTGCTGTTAAAACAGTCGGCTGTGTAATGGACACGCTATTCGTAATAGTACATCCATTTTTATCGGTTACTTTTATAGTATAGGCTCCTGCATTTAATCCCGTTGCAGTTGCGGTAATTTGGTTCGTTGGAGACCACAAATAGGTGTAAGGAGATACGCCTCCACTCGCATTTATGGTTGCGCTTCCTGTGCCTCCATTACAAAGCGCATGATTAATCGTCAGCGTAGCTGTTACTTGTGTAGGCTGGGTGATAGTTACACTCGTACTGGCAGTGCAATGATGATTATCAGTTACAGAAACGGTGTACGAACCCAGACTTAATCCTGTTGCACTATCACTGCTTTGTTTCGAGGGGGTCCATAAATAAGTGAAGGCTGAAGTGCCTCCGGAAATACTCACCAAAGCACTCCCCACACCTCCATTGCACAGAGGGTAGAGAATAGTATCTTTATTTGCTACCAATTGCAATGGCTGTGTAATTGCAATACTTGCCGTTGCCGTACATCCATTATGGTCTGTTATGGTAACGCTATACGTTCCTGCACTCAGTCCTGTTGCATTAGTAGTAGATTGTTTCGACGGGGTCCAGGAATAGGAATAAGGCGAAATTCCTCCTCCGGCCGTAACGGATGCACTACCTACACCACCAAAACAGGGTACATTCGTAGGAACACCCATAGTAGCTGTTAGTAAAGGCGGGTGTAGTACGGTAACACTTGTGCTTTGTGTACATCCGTTTACATCTGTTACTGTGATGTTGTATATTCCACTACTAAGCCCGGTTACAATGGCTGTTGTTTTCCCCGAGGGGTTCCACAAATAGGTATATGGAGATGTACCCCCGGTTGTTGCAATCATAGCGCTGTCCAATCCACCCGTGCACACTACGTTGTTTGTCTTGGATAGTAGTTTAATAGCCTGCGGCTCTGTAATAGTTGCAGTAGCGCTGCCTGTACATCCTTTTATGTCTGTTACAGTTATGGTATATATCCCGGCACACAATCCGCTGGCTTTGGATGTATTTCCTCCCGATGGAGCCCAGGAATAAGTATAAGGTGTATGGCCTGCCGCTACACTTGCTGTTGTGCTGCCTATGCAATCTCCATTGCATTTTTCATTGGCCGTTACGCTGGTTGTGATTGGAAGAGGACCTGGTGAAAGTACTATAGATGCAGTAGAGGTATTTCCACAAGAATCCTTTATTGTTACGGTATAGGTTCCAACACATAATCCTGTTATACTGTCTATGGTTTGTCCACCGGGCGACCAAGAATAAGAATAGGGTGCCCCACCTCCGCTGGCGGTAACTTTTATGCTTCCATTACAAAAACCACAAATGGGGTTTGTTTGCTTTTTAGCAATGTTAAACGTATCATACAAAGGAATTTTAAATGTATCAGTAAATTGCCGGGCACATCCCAGGTTTATCGTAATTACATAAGTATTTCCGGGACATAAGTTGGTTGCCGTATGGGTTGTTTGTCCATCGCTCCATAAGTAACTTACATTATTACTCGTATCTGCACTGCCACAATAATAGAGTGTTGCTGTAGCTTTACAATTACAAGTGCAAGAATGTATAAATGATTTTTTAATAATTGGAGGACTCGGCGGATCTATTTGTACACTCGCTACAAAACCTTTGCCGGAAACATATAGGATGCTATCGTCAGAAAGACTGGGGCCCGTATTTAACACTGCATCATACACCATGCCGGTGAAGGGGCCAATACTACCGGTATTTGCTAGTGATGAATTATAAATATCTACACTATCGGCATTGCCTAAATATATATTATCGCATAAATCTACCGTCAATCCACCGTACTTGTATTGTAATTTTGATACAGTAGCAAGGGAATTGATGGCTCCCGTACTTTTATCTATTTGACGTAAATTCTCTCCGTCATACATATATATCCAATCAGGACTAATGGCCAGTCCATTCATCCCATTGGCTGATCCTGTACCCGGGGCTACATAGCTAACAGAACCTACTTCTGTAAAGCCAAAACCATCGGAGGTTATTAAACCGCTGGGGCTTAGAGTCGGCATGGGGGCTCGCACAATTACATTATTAAAAGAGATGCCTGCCCTTGCTACTGCCATATAAGTGGTATCAACAATAGGGTCGGCAGCTAACACACACATATCATGGTCTGTTTGCCCGATAGGTACACCTAATATATTTTGCTCAGTACAAGTACTGTTATTAGTGTCTACAACAGCAGATTGGTAGCTATTCCAAGTTCCGCCACCGGCAACAGCAATAGTATGGCTGCAAATATCATAATGCGCCCTCCATTCTTCATATAGGGTATTCTTATTGAAGATATTTATAAATGCACCCGATGTTGAAACTTTAACTACATACCCATACTGATGGCTACCTGCACATCCTTCCACACAAAAAGATGCTCCAGTTAATTTATCAACACAAAATCCTCCATAATACGGGTATACTTCAAGATTTGAAGCATTATAAGTCCATTGTTGCACTCCCGCACTATTATATTTTGCTAATTGATATGAACTGAAACTGCCATATACATATACATTTCCGGCATAATCGTAATCTACGTCGTAAGCACCGGTATTCCCAGCATTTCCCTTATATGCACTGCTCCAGTTGGTTACCCAGGGGTCTATTACCAATGTTTTGCCCGGATTTGGATTCGTTATATGAAATGATTCGGTATTGTTCTGTAATTGATAGCTCGAGGTAATTGTATCGCTTTCTCCATCGTAATAACTCTTAGGTGCATGATCGGTAAAGGTTCCCCACCCGTTATTGATCTGTATATTTCCATCTTTATCAATAGTTATCTTTTTTGCATCCTTGTATTTTAGTTTTATTTGCGAAATATCAGTGCCCGCATGCACAATCAGTGCATATTTAAAGCCATCTTTACCGGGAAGAAATGAATATTTTATATCAATGCCGGGATAAATATTTTGACAAGTTATTGTTTTGAATATATTTACTTTAATGGTGGTTCCATTGTTGGCGCCGGGGTAGGTATAATAATTAGTTTTTTCTTCTCCTGCCACAATATTGGTTGCGCCCTTCGAACCTTCCCAGGTAGCAGTCATATAATAATCTACCGGTTTCACTTTTTTCCAATCAATATCGTCCGGATCTGCTGCGGTGGCCTCTTTCCCTGCCTGTTTCTCAAGACCAGGGTATTGGGTAGATTTGTAAATAAGTCCATGAGAAGTAATGTACACATACACATCTCCCACTTGTGCGCCATACAGTATTTTATCGCTGTTGGGTGGCCCCGTAAATTGTCCCCCGTTTTCAATAAATACCTGGTGGTCGAAGGGATTTGTCATCCACTTTATCTTACCGGGAGATTGTTTTTTTTGTACTGTTGATACAGACGCGGAGACTTGCTGTCCTGTCAATGGTTGAATACCCATTAACATGGAAATAATTGGTATAAGAATGAAATAGTAGCCTTTCTTCATCCGGTTTTAAAGTAGTTATAAATGATAACTATATTGATTAATAGTTATTGTGACAACTTTCAAATATATGTATATTTTTTATACAAAATATAGTAGATTATTTAACAGCATCTTTATTAGCAGAAAAGCATAGCCTTAAAGTATTTTTGGAACGAAAAGTTTTGAATAACGAATTAGTGCCATCAATCAGATATATTCAACTAAAAATATAGGTGGTAATTATTTTATTTTTAGGCTGTACCATCTTGATAATCTATGAAAACTGTGAAATTTAAGTTGGATTTCGTATATTAGTACCCAACATTTGCCAAAACAGCTTCGTTCTTATCACAAAGAATGCGCTTATTGAGGTATATCTACATGAAGGTTGAGACAGAGATAATAACTGCGTGTATACGCAAGGATGAGCGGGCTGAATATGAGCTATATCGCCTGACGTACAGTTATCTTATGGTTATATGCCTTCGGTATAGTTCTGACAGAGAAGAGGCAAAAGAGATGTTGAATTTGGGATTTTTCAAAATATTGACAAACCTGAAAAAATATCAGTTGGAAACCTCCTTTAAAGCATGGATACACAGAGTGATGGTAAATACATTGATTGACGAATACAGGAAGAAAAAAAATCATAAAAACCACATAAAATATGTGGAAGATTATGAAGAAGTGCATGAAGACGTAGATGTGAATAATGCATTGGTGAAAATGGATGTTGAGCAGATACATGCCTTAATTGTAAAGTTGCCCCCGGTGAGTCAGCGGGTTTTTAATATGTATGCCATTGATGGTTTTTCACATAGGGAAATTGCAGAAGCTTTGGGCATTTCAGAAGGTACATCGCGCTGGCATCTTAACTTTTCACGACAAAAATTGCAAGAAATGATTATTCAAATAAATCCGAACATTTTTAAACTTGTGGCAGGATGAAAACAGAAGAAAACTTTTATGATATCATAGGCTCCAAATTCAACGACCAGCAAGCTCCATTCGATGAGCAGAACTGGCAATCGATGCGGAAAATGATTGACGATTCGCGATCAGAAAAAAGACGTACCATGTGGCTCTTGGTAGCGGCCTGTTTGCTGCTTTTTTCCGGCGCAACATTTGGTATATATGAATGGAGTAATAACACCGGTGCAGCACAGCATAATAATGCAGGTAATATCACTAAAAACGCCCATTCTTCCAGTGCATTAACTGGCGCTAATAAACAAACAGCTAATATAGTTAGCACAAATGCAACCACTACTAATAAAACAATAAATGAATCAAGTAATACTCCAATATCCTCCAATGGTGGAACATCCCTGCAAAATCAGTCGAACGTAAATGTAGCCGCAAATAGTGGAGAAAATTCAAATAAAATTAATGAGAAGAAATACATTATTAAGTCACACAATAAAAAGAATACACTTGCTAATAGCAGTTCTGAGCCGGTTACAAGTATTGCAGAAAATGCAAATAGTGGAGATAATCGCGTAACAGGAATGAATGAGCAAAATAACCTGTCTTCGACTAAAGGTGCGGCAAGTACTGTTTCGGGTAATGTAACGATGCCATCTAATTCCATTTCAGTAAAGACAACAGGCTCGTTAGCCAAAGTAAATAGTCACAAGGCAGATAGTATGGCAGCAGCAAACACCCTTCCTCAACGTTTTTCTGATGAGCCCCGTATCTTCCAGGGAAAGGCCAATATATTTTCGGTTGAAGTGGGTGGTGAATATAGTGGGGGATGGGAGATAGGTTCAGTAGACCAGGGAAAAGGTTTCAATGTTAATGGAGGTGTGGGATATGCTCATTATTTAGGCTCCAGGTTATTCTTGAAAACCGGTTTGCTATTTAGTACCTTTAATAATATGAGTCCACTCACCTATAATTACCAGCATAATGTTGGAAATGTAATTTACGACTCCGTAATTACTACCAAACGCCTGTACTTTTTAAAGATTCCTATTCAACTGGAATATTTTGTGGGACGTAATAAACGCAGCAGTGTCGGTGTAGGTGGTTCAGTATGGTTTTTAGTAGGTAACAGAGGATTTGCAACTACCTATCAACAAGTAGATAATAACCCACCTATGAATATGCAAACATACTCTCAAAATATCCCGATTGATGGGTACAACAAGATAAATTTCTCGGGCCATATTCTATATAGGTATGTTCTTTCTCATAAGCTTTCCATGTATGCCATGTTTTATATGGAGCTGAGCAATATGAAAAATAATTCATTCTTCGGAGAAAATATAGTAGAAAGAACAAATGGAATACAATATACCCTATCGTATAATCTCTACTAAATTATTCTAAATGATTAAACTTTTTTATTCTATAGCATCTATATTAAAAGTACGGGGTTCATCAAATGCTTCCTCAAGGGGGGGTTTGAGGTTATTGTCATAGGTATCGCCATCCCACCCAACGAATAGGTGGGAAGGCGCAAGCTGAATGAACTTCTAAAAGGTTCCGCATATTGCGGAACTTTTTTTATGTATACCCAACGTTTTGCGAAACGGTTTCGTCTTAAAAGTATGAAAGAGTATCTATAAGTGTATTATGGAGCTTTTTCCATAGAGTGCTAACTGAAATAGGAGTGTTTCAGTTGGATGAAGAGGGTCCCTCCGCCTTAATTGACGGAGGGCTTTTTTGTATAATTTTCAGTACAATTAAAATTCCACTTTTAGCAAGTATTCTGCATCAGGTAAGAAACATTCATTTACAATAACCGTTAAAAATGTACATTAGGCATTTGAATTCAGGTAATAAGCAATGGAGCACCCAAGAACAGTTTGTATGCGAGCTATATCTATAAGCATATTTTTATGTATAACGGTCAGTATATTTTCGCAAAGCCGGCAGTTTTATTCTGAATTAAGAAAGAAGTATACCTCAGAGAATGCTGTATATGTTATTCGTAAAGAGAATGCAGTGATTGAAATGGAGAACAATTCACCCGTAATATATTCCAATATATATGAGGAGCTTCTTTTATTAACAGATCAGGCAAATGACTATATGGAAAAAGAAATTTACTGGGCCAATTTTTCTTCCATTGAAAATATAGATGCACGTTCGTTAATTCCTGACGGAGATAAGTATAAAACCATAAAGGTTAAGGAGTTTAAGCCTACAAATGTAATAGCAGAAGGGGAATTCTATGATGATGAAAAGGCTTATAAGTTTTCATATCCTGACTTGGTGAATGGGGCAAGAGAAGTGTTATCGTATACCGAAAGAATTGCAGATCCTCATCTTTTCGGCCGATTTTTTTTCAAAATATTTGACCCGGCGGAAGAGGCAGAGTATTCTGTTTCAGTACCGAATGGAGTTAAAATTCGCTATAAGTTATTTAATGTGAATGATAGCTCTGTGAAGTTCACAATGAAGCAGGAAGAGAAAAATACCATTTATACTTGGACCATGCAGGGGCCCGGAAAATTAAAATATGACGAAAATGCGCCGAATGTTTCATATTATGCTCCTCACATTGTTGTGTTGCTCGATTCATATACTATAAATGGAGTTGAGAAAAAGGTGCTGAGCGATACTAACGCATTGTACGATTGGTTTTACAGCATGGTTAAGTATGTAGACACAGCCGCATCGTCTGGTGAAAAAAAGCTGGTAGACTCTATTACTGGTGGCGCTGCAAACAATTTGGAAAAGGCCAAACGTATATTTTACTGGGTAGAAGATAACATTACCTATGTGGCCTACGAAGATAGCCTTGGCGGATTTACTCCGCGCGAAGGTGCTTTGGTTTGTTCCCGCCGCTTTGGCGATTGCAAAGATATGGCGAGTACATTAATTGAAATGATGCGGATTGCTGGCTTAAAAGCATATCAAACATGGATTGGCACAAGAGATATAGCTTATACATTCAGGGAGGTACCTTCGCCCATGGCTACCAATCATATGATATGCTCATACATAGAAAATGGGCGTATTTATTTTTTAGATGCTACAGCAAAATATGCCCCATTCGATTTTTTCACTTCCATGATACAGGGAAAAGAGGCCATGATAGGCATGGGGCCTAATAAATATCAAATAGTAAAGGTACCCATTATCGATACAGATAAAAATGAACTTGTTGACTCTACCCGGCTTATTATAGAAAATACTCAAATACGCGGCGATGGTAAGTTCATTGCAAAAGGGTATGGTAAAATTGATATCTGCGAAAGGCTTCTCAATTATGAAAATAAGGAGAAGAAGGATTTGTTGGTTGCATTGCTGGGCAAGGGAAATAATAGCTTCCGGATAGATTCATCATCATTCAGAAATTTGGCAGACAAAGACAAGGACTTGAATATTCAATATAAATTTGAAATCAATAACTACATTCAAAGAGATGATAAAGATGTGTATATAAATATGTTGCTTTCTAAAAAATACCAGAACGACCTTATTGAAAATGACAGACAGGCTCCGCGAGAATTTGAATATAAAAACATAGATAAATCTGTGAATACTTTGCAAATTCCCGATGGATATAAAGTCTCTAGTATTCCGGATAGCAGCAGTTATAAAAATCCCTTGTTCGGTTTTAAAGTAAATTACCGGGTAAAAGGGCAAACACTTATTTGCCAAAGCTATATTTACACTAATACGCTCATGCTCAACATGGGCGATTTTGTACAGTGGAACAAGATGATCCATCAACTTAGCAAAGCATATAACGAAACAGTGACATTAACCAAACAATAAAAAATGCACTCCAAAAGGCATACACTCCTGTTGATATATATAATAACTGCATTTAGCGCCCGTGCCCAAATGCGAAATTCCGATATCTATCCACCTCCAGAATATAAAAATTATCATTGGGATAGCGTGCCACACTTGCATCAGCTATCATACGCTGAGCAAAATATGGGTACCGTAGTAATTAAAGATAACCGGATAATTGAATATTACCCGCAAGGCAGCGATGTGGTTATGTTTATAACACATCACATGATTGTACGGGTAAATTCAGATAAGGCTATAGAAGAGTTTAATAGCGTATATATTCCTTTAACAGATGGAGTTTCATTAGAAGATGTACAGGCAAGGTCAATAACAAAAGATGGGAAGATAACTGTTCTTAATCCGGCTAATATTAAAGATGTGGATAATTATGAAAATATGGGCCATTTTAAAATATTTGCAATTGATGGAATAGAGCAGGGGAGCGAAGTAGAGTATATATACACACTTTTAGAATCCTCGCAGAAATATGGCACGGAACGTATTCGCATTAATAGTTTACATAAAAATATATCGGTGGATATTTATTCTCCTCCGGCGCTCATATTTGAGGCCAAAAGTTATAACGGGTTTCCAACTATGCAGACTGATAGTTCCATAACAAACAAACGCCACATTTTTTGCAAAGGCGTGGATATTAAGGGTTACGATCAGGAGGAATACTCGAAAGGAGACGGATCGTTGATGCGTATGGAGTATAAGTATGCTTATAATGCTCCAAACACGGGCTCCGGTGAACGCCTTGATACCTGGGACGATTTTTGTCAGAACATATATGATATTTTAAACAAACAACTTACTAGAAAAGATAAAAGAATAGCGAGAAAAATGGTTGATACCATGAAATTAAATAAGCTAACTATGGAGGATAAAATCAGAAAGATTGAAGAGCGGGTAAAAGGGACTGTAATTCCGAGGGAAGAAATTGCAGGAGACAACACAAGTGCATTGGAAAATATAATGAAGAATCGTGCTGCTGACGAATTTGGCTTGCTAAAACTATATGATTTATTATTTGACTATGCAGGCATAGACCATGAAATGGTACTGACCACAAACCGTTTTGATAAGCCCTTTGATGGAAGTTTTGATTCATGGACTTACTTACAAAAATATCTTATCTATTTCCCCGGAACCGGTAATTATATAGCGCCTGCTGAAAGTATGTCGCGTTATGGTTTTGTTCCTGCCGATTGGATTTGCCAGCAGGGGTTATTTATGCAGGCTGTAAGCACGGGCAAAAAAAAGACGGGCATTGCTAAAGTTCAGGATATTTCATGTAATGATTGGAAGAAGAGCATGAATGATTTATATGAAAATATAACATTTGATTTAGATATGGGTCTGGCCAATATTCATTATCAGGAGACTTTTTCCGGGTATGAAGCATATGATATACAACCATATTATGCTGCACTATCTGATCAAGAAAAGAAGGAAATAGTTGACAGGCTTGTGCAACTTACATTTGAAGATGCTAAACCGATACATAACCAAGTTACAGGATATAATGTGAATGAATGGTTTAAACAACCATTCGGCGTAGAAACAGATATTACTACGAATAGCGTATTAGAACATGCGGGCAATAAATATCTTTTCAAAATAGGAGAGTTAATTGGCCCCCAGACGGAACTTTATGATGATACCGTAAGGCATACCCCGGTTGAAAACCATTATAACAAAGGTTATCACAGGGAGTTAGAATTTGAAGTGCCGGAGGGATATAGAATATCAAATTTGAATACTCTTAATATGGATGTTTATCATAGTACCAATAACGAAAGGGATATGGAGTTTCATTCCTACTATACTACTGAAGGAAAAAAAGTCAAAGTCATTATTGATGAAGATTACCGCCAGGTAAGTTATCCCATAAGCCAATACGAAGATTTCAGGAAAGTAATAAATGCCTCTGCAGATTTTAATAAGATAATGTTATTTATTGAAAAAAAGTGAAGCAAATTACAAATTATTTATCAGATAATCAGACTGTTGTGATGTGACTCGCAAAAAATAATGATAAGCATAGTTGATTTAACATCAATTAACATATCTTTGTCATAAGAAGTTGATTAATAACCTGACAAATTGAATGCATATAGGGTAAAGAGCTACTTTGTAATTTAATAAAGTAACCCAATGGAGAACCAAATAATCCCTGATGATGAATTAATTCATCTCTACCAGGAAGGTAATGAAGATGCATTTGCCCAGCTTTTAGAACGTTACAAGAAAAAAGTGTATGGCTACATTCTGAATGTGGTTAGGGATAGGACTATAGCTGAAGATATATTCCAGGAAACGTTTTTTAAGGTTATCCGTACCTTGAAAAAGAAACAATACAATTGCGAGGGGAAATTTATCCAATGGGTCATTCGCATTTCACACAATTTAATTATCGATAATTTCCGCCAAAATGGCAAGATAAGCACTGTAAGCAAGATTGTTAAGCCTGATGGAAAAGTAGTGGACGTATACGATGTGGTGAAAGTAGAACAACACTCTGCAGAAGACAACATGATAAAAAAGCAAATTCTGCAGGATATTCGGAAATTAGTAGAATTTTTACCTTTCGAACAACGCGAAGTAGTGATATTGAGGCATTATTATGATTTGAGTTTCAAGGAAATAGCTGATATGACAAATGTAAGCATCAATACTGCCTTGGGAAGAATGCGATATGCTATTATTAATTTGAGGCGGTTGGCAGAGGAGAAAAAAATTGCATTGTCTGAATAAAAATAGGAAAAATGCACATTCTACCACAATATTTTAACAGAGATGTCGTTAAATTATAATAACAACCTAAACTTTTAGCGTCTATGGACAAAAATACTCCGCTCTCTTCACTCCCCTCTGAAAACGAAATGGAATCAAAAGGTAAGGACATTGCGAAAAATAAGGCACAACAACCTGATGTGAACGAACCCTCAGCCCAGGTTATAAAAAATATTCAGAACTATTCCAAGTCCTTGAATGTTGAACCGAGCAAAACGGTACTGCAGTTTGTAGAGTACATCACTAACTAATAATCGTTACGTCATTGCAAAATTGTCTTTGCTCCGGTAAAGGATAATGAATGTGTTTATTTATGAACCGGGATAGATGAAAAAGGAAGAATTATTTCGTCATGTTATTGATTATTTTGAAGCTGCGATGCCCGCGGCGCAAACCGAATTGAATTATAATAATTCGTTCGAGTTACTTGTAGCAGTTATACTTTCCGCACAATGTACCGATAAGCGGGTAAACATGGTTACCCCTGCATTGTTTAAGAAGTTTCCCGATGCAAAGTCAATGTCAAAAGCTTCAGTTGATGAAGTAAGGGAGTACATAAAAAGTATTAGTTATCCGAATAGTAAGGCCGAATATTTAGTTAAAGGTTCTCAGGTATTAGTGGATAAATTCCATGGGGAGGTGCCATCGAAGATGGAAGACCTCACTTCTATACCCGGTGTGGGAAGAAAAACAGCCAATGTTATTTTATCTGTTGTTTTTAATCAGCCTAGCATGGCAGTTGATACGCATGTATACCGTGTAGCTGCCCGAATCGGGCTTACAATCGGTGCAAAAACACCCCTCCAGACAGAAATGCAGTTGATTAAATATTTTCCCCGCGAAAAAATACCGCTTGCCCATCATTGGCTTATTTTGCATGGCCGTTACGTATGCCTGGCCCGCAAACCGCTGTGTGAGAAATGCGGATTAACGGAATGGTGTAAATATTATCAACAAAAAGTTAAACCCCGAAAGTAAGGATTCATCCGGCTTTCTTTTCTATTTTTACTATTTCAATTTCACTTACTATGGAAACGGTTCCTGTTACTCCTGCAATTGAAGAAAGCTGGAAAGAGGCTTTACAAGATGAATTTAGCAAGCCTTATTTTTTGCACCTGAAGGAGTTTTTGGTGGAGGAAAGAAAACAGCATATTGTTTATCCTCCCGGGAAATATATATTCTCAGCATTTAACCATACTCCCTTCAACAAAGTAAAAGTAGTTATACTGGGGCAAGATCCATATCATGGAAAAGGCCAGGCTCATGGCTTGTGTTTTTCTGTGAATGACGGTATTGCTATGCCACCATCTCTTGTCAACATTTTCAAAGAAATACGGAATGAGTACGAATATCCTATTCCTGCTTCGGGCAACTTGGAAAGATGGGCCGATCAAGGTGTACTCTTATTGAATGCCATATTAACGGTTAGGGCAAATGAAGCCGGTTCACACCAGGGTAGGGGATGGGAACAATTTACCGATAGCGTTATACAGCACATATCGCGTGAAAAACAAGGTATTGTTTTCTTGCTTTGGGGTAAATATGCGCAGGCTAAAGAACAGTTAATAGATAGCTCGAAACACCATATTTTAAAGGCTGCCCATCCATCGCCATTTTCAGCTTATAACGGATTTTTTGGGTGTAATCATTTTATAAAGACCAATGAATTCCTTGCCACACAAGGCCAACAGGCGATTGATTGGCATTGAGTTTAGCTAATTAATGGCTGACAATAATACTTTTTGAATCTATTTCTTTTTCGCCTGTCCATAGAGAAATAATATAGGTTCCGTTCTCCCAAGATTGTCCATTTAGCTTACAAGAATGCTGTTCTGGCGCTATCTCCAATCGGGTTATTATTTTTCCCTGGATAGTATATATACATAGATATTGAGCATTATTTGAAGTGGGTATATTAACTGTAAACTCTCCGGTAGATGGATTTGGGAATACGCTCATATTATCCTGCATTGCTTTAATGTTATTAACACTTAAAATATGATGCTTTCCTGTATCGGCAAAAGTATATTGTCCATTAGGGAAAGAATCTAACTGCATGTATCCGTATGTTCCCGGCGTATTGCTATTGTATTTAGTATAACCGGGGAATTTCTTCCAATCGCTTTTAGTATTCGGTCGGTATAATAAAACAAGGCTGTCGCTATTGTGTGGTGCAAGAATAGTATCTAAATAACCACTTCCACTTGTGTTTCCATAAGGTTTTCTTCCATCGAAATAGAGTTTGGCCGTACAACTGAAATTAGCAGGTCGTATGCCGCTGATATTCCAATAACGATATGGCGATAAAAGGTAGTGGAGTGAAGTATCCTTTATAGGGTCTGGCGCCGCATAATTGTGCTCCATAAAAAGAAACGCAGAGTCGCCGATGGAGCTGACGGTTAAGTAAACCCGAGAATATATTCCAAAATTATAAACTCCGGGCTGTGTTATTTTCACTGTATCAGATGAAACAGCCTCTGCTATTTTATTTCTCATATTCAGCCCTGCAAAAACTGGCTTGAAAGGCACACTGATAGTGTAATTGGAATGTTGCCCTGAAACTATAATAGTTTGATTAAAAGTGCTCCAGTCAGAGGATTTAAAATTTACTTCTACCGGAACATTGGTATAGTAAGTATTCCAAGGGGCGCCCATTGTTTTTTGCTGAATGTAAACGGTAGCATTATAGTTGGAGCCACTGGATATTACCGTCATCGAATCGATTGAGAATTGTGGAAACCCGGGATTAAATACCCAGTCGTTAAAAAAGTCAGTTAGGTTGTAGCCCGAATATCGTTCCAAACTATTTTTTAAAGTGTCCGCAGTAACAGCTTGGTAAGCATGACTTGAAAAGTAATACTTCATTCCATTAAAGAAATTACTATCTCCTAAATAAGTTCGCAGCGTGTGGAAAACATCGGCCCCTTTTTGATACGTGGTGCTGTAATTGAAATTAATATTGCCATAGGTATACTTTTGTGAAATTCCTGATAGGGGCCAGTAGCCATTATCTGCTATGCCGCAATAATGAATCACATTTTCATGATTTGCTTTAGTATACGTATTGTAAGTAGATTCACCATATATATATTCTTCAAAAATACTTTGGTTAAAAACAGCAAAGCCCTCATTCAGCCACATATCTTCAGCAGTGCTGCATGTAACAAGGTCTCCGCACCAGTGGTGCGATAATTCATGCGCCATAATATCGGCTTCATACGTAAGAGTACCATTTGCTGCCACTGCCGGGAATGCAATGTTAGTTGCATGTTCCATAGCGCCTCCACTAAAAGGCACCAGTGAATAACCCACTTTATTCCAACGATACCTGCCATAGCAATTCTGAAAGATGGAAATAGCATTATGCAGGTGAATGAAAGATTTCCGCACATTGGCTGTATCATTGGCTTCCGTAGCAATAATGATTGGGATAGTATCTATTCCGCGGAAGGTGTCATGCATAGCTACATAAGGTGCCACATCTACCCCGGCAAGATAGCTGGGTATGCTGTAAGGCATATTCCAGGTGCGGGTTCGCAATGCACCTGCCACAGTATCTTTGGTAAGATAGCCATTGCAAAAGGAACGACTGGCACTATCGGTAATTATGTTAAAAATATAAGTTGCCCTTTCCACAAAATTGTCGAAGCAGGGATACCACGACCTGCCAAAATTATGAGGAACGGCAGTAAGTGCAACTCCTAAGTCGAACGCGTAGCCATTTGAAAAATAAAAGCCGCCCCAGCCCTTAGGGTCCAGTACAGGCTTGCCATGGTAGAAGACATCTATACTGTTTGTGTCTCCTTTGTTTTCGACTGTAGGAAAATGCACAATCAATAGCGTATCATCATACGAAAAGGTTAAGCGGGTAGCACCCATTTTAATAGAATCAACTGTAAAATGCAGTAAATCGAGACTTAGTGTTTTTATGTTATTCATTTTAGTAACATAACGCACAATAGTATTTCCCCTCAAGGTATCGGTTGTAAAATCGGTGACATTTAAAGTTATGGTATAGCTTAATACATTAATAGTATCGCTACGCAATCCATTTGTATCAGAGATCAGTTTGGGTTTGAAAGCTGCTTTACTTGTAGCAATGCCCGAAACAAAAAAGAAAAATGCAAGAAAAATAAAAATCGTTTTTTTCATACTTTATATCAATACCCAAAGGTAATAAATAATAAAGAGGTTATAAGAGATGAGCTAAAAACCAAGAGTGAATATGCCGTTTTAAAAATAGTTTTGATTTTTTTTGTGAAACTTAATCGTCACACTTTTGGCGACAGTATGGAGTATGCTTTTTGTCTATTATTTGCTGGTATTCAATAGCTTACTATATGTCACTTGAAAGGCAAATGTTGTGACATATAATCGGTCAATACAAATGGCAGGCAAATGCCACAGCAAAATGTTTCAGTAACGGTCATTGACTTTGAAAAAGATGATAGAGTTTTGCTAGAGGATAGGAGGGAGGGAGAATAGTTTAATAGGTAGAACTAAATCTATAGATTTACAATCCACTCGCATATTGAAGTAAGTTGCCTATCATTGGTCAAATTTGCGGCATTATTAATTGTTCCGCTTTTAAGATGCTTAAATATTTCAATAGCCATACTATTTTCGATTGCTGCTCCAATAAAAAACGTATTGGGTTTTAATTTCCTTTTATCAAAACTCGTTCTGATTCTGTTTAATGCAGAATTAGCCGTTTTCCAATGTTCGTCAGCTCCTGCAGGATCAATGCCACCTTTTAATTCGCCAAGGGCAATATATTTTTCGGGAGCTTTGATAATTGATTCTTTTCCTACCTTCAGATTTTCGATTTTTCCTTCTAAAATTGAAAGGTCAACATTTTTATTGACTAATGGTGCCTTTATATTCATAATCAATAGCCTATCTTTGTTGTCTTTGGTCCAATATAATGATTTGATATGTTTTTCAATCCCCGAATTGTCAGTAGTTTTTTGAACCCAAGTGTTTGTATTGTCATTTTTCCATTGGTAGTCTATACCCATTACATTAAAAATAGATAAAAGCGAACGCAAAAATTTTCTTTCGCCCAATGAGCCTGCGAGATTTCTTGCTTTACCTCCTAAAGCATCCCCTTTTATAAGTAAATAACGATAAACTAACTCATCAATAAAATTATCGCCAGCAGGCGCAAGAAATTCTTCTATCAGTCCCTTTATCGCAATTGTTTTGTCATCCTCGGTTAAGTAGTTTAACGATTTGTCAGAAAGCCCTGATGCAGTAAGTAATCCAACTCGCAGATCCATATACTTTAAAAGCTCTTTAGGTTCTCTCACTTTACTTGCTAATGCTTTCAGTGCTTTGGCCTCTTCAATATATGGAACAGCTATATAATTCTTCTCCAAGGCCATAGAAATGAAACCTGCCCTAGTTTCTTGCCTTGATGTAACTAAATTATCTGCGCTTTTGATTAAATCGTTTGTTGCTATTTTTTTTGCCATAAATAAACGCATTTGCGGGTTTCTGTTCTGCCATAGCTACCCATTTGCTGACTACTATTACCTTTTCCTCTTGGTAAAACAAATATTTTATTAATATTAAATCCAAAGTTTTCTGCAAACTCAGATAATATTAAATCAACAGGGATTTCCTCTCCTCCATATCGGACATTGTCATTTACCATAACACAATATCCTCCACTTTTAGTAATTCTTGCCATTTCATAAATGGCAAAACACAATTCAAGGAAATAATTCTTTACCATTCTTGCAATATTGCTATTATTGAGTTTTTCTAACTTATTTAATTCGTCAAGAATTAAATTTACTTCTGCCATTGCAAGTGAACTATTGTATACTTTTATAATACTGTCAAATGCTTTCTGCTTTCCATTGGAGTAATAAAGTGTTCTTAAATAATCTACTTTCTCTTTGTTTTCGACAGTGCAGGAAAGCATGGATTGCCTTAATTCACGGACTTTGTCCGCATCGCATCCAAGATATACTAGCTCTAAAGCATAAGTTCTTGTATAGTCATAGCGGTTACAATAGGGTGGAGATGTGAGAATAAAATCAAAATAAGAATCTTTAAGTTTCGGTAATTCTTCAAGACAAGAACCTTCAATTATTTTTACTGGAGCCTTTGTTATTTTAGGTCCTTCCAATAAATCAAAAAGTGTGTTTGACTGATTAGGAGATAAATCGGAAATGATTTGTGAAAGTTTCTTGTTGATAGCTTCTTCAAACGAATAAATTTTTCCTATGTCAAATGGCTTACCAGGTAACTCCCTTTTAGACCGATAATCCCAGCGTAAATATTGTCCATCTTTTCTGGTGTAACTAATATCTTCAAGCACCGAGAATGCAGCAAAACGTAAAACGGTTTTTATTTGGGGGTTCTTAATCTTTTCACAATAACTAAGATATTTGTTTAGAAAAATTTCGCTTTCATCCGAGAATGCATCTTTTGTGATTGTAATATGATTAATATGATTTGTGAAATTTTTTATGTTTTTTAATTTTACCCAAAGATCTTTTGCAATTTTTCTTAACTCTTCAATATCTATATTATTCAATGCTTCTCTTGTCTCCATTACAAAAGTTCCTACAGGTAAAACTTCTATACCATATGATTCCCACCCAAGTTCTTGTGCACCAAATAAAGTTGTTCCGGCACCGGCAAAAGGATCTAGAATTTTACCCGCTTTTGGGGCGTATTCATTTAAAAAGTATTTAACCAATGTAGAGGAAAAACCCTCTTTATATTTGAACCAACGGTAAATAGGTTCGTCTTTATTTGCTTGAAAACTAACGACTTTTCGATTAAGATGGCTCGCTGTTTCAAATTTTTCCTGTAGTCGCGTATAAAGTAATTTTCGTTCAGAAGGAAAAACTTCAATTATTTCACTTGTTGTCATATTGCGAAATTAGTAATTATTGGCTTGGAGTTCTTATATAGTTCTCAACAAATCACAACTCGATAAGTTGACTAATATTTTAGTCTCCCAAAACTCTTATATCACCCCCACCTCAATTCCCACTCTTTTCCTTTTTCCAATTCATTGTAGCTGGTCATGTCGCCATGAACAGGAACAAGTGATACGTAGTTATTGTTAAGTGCCCAAAGATCGGTATCGGAGCTGGCCGGTTCAAAGTTTTCAAATTTTCCTGTCAGCCACAGGTATTCTTTTCCGTCAGCATGTTTGCGCTCTTTGTAATATTCTTTCCAGTTTCCCTTGCCCTGTCTACAAAAACGAAGCCCCTTCATTTCTTCGAAAGGCACGTCGGGTATATTCACATTGAGGCATAAATTCTGGTCAGGACTATTGTGTAAAAATGTTTCTACAAGTATCCTGGTTACTTTGGCAGCTGTGTCCATTTTGGCTTCTGTGCTATTATTGCAAAGTGAAATACCTATGGACGGAATACCTTCCAAAGCCCCTTCCAGCGCGGCTGACATAGTTCCTGAATAAATAACGTTGAGCGACATATTGGCCCCGTGATTAATACCTGACAAGCACATATCGGGCTTTTGTTGCAAAAGATGATACTTGCCCAGCTTTACACAATCGGCGGGTGTTCCCGTGCAACTGAATGCAAGTTTGGCACCCGGAAAACTGGTTTCGGCAACAGTGATACCCGAATGAACCGTAATGGCATGGCCCATTCCCGATTGGGGCTTATCGGGAGCTATTACACATACATCGCCAAAATCTTTTGCCACGCTCACCAATGCTTTTATTCCATGCGAGGTAATTCCGTCGTCGTTTGTTACAAGTATTAAAGGTTTTTTACGTTCCATTCGTCATTAAAATTGGGTCAAAGCTATGTAATTAAATTATCTCCGACCCCGCAATAAAGTTGTTAAACCTGTTATAAGAATAGTTCATCGATTAATTTTATAATGAAGTAAACAGATAACTACATTTATAATCGTACGCCAACCTTTTACCGTATTTATTCGTCTTGTATAGTGTGGAAATGCTGTTGAAAATATTAACACTAATTAACAGGAACTGTTGTAACAATAAATCTATTAAATCGTAACTAACGTATATAAAACAGAAGCGTTATGAGACAATTAAAAATATCACAAAAAGTAACCAACCGGGAAGCCCCCGGTTTGGATAAATACTTGCACGACATCAGCCGTGTGGACATGATAACTCCCGATGAAGAAGTAGAGCTTTCAAAAAAAATACAGATGGGCGATGACTTGGCGCTGGAAAAACTGACAAAAGCAAATCTGCGTTTTGTAGTATCAGTTGCCAAGCAATACCAAAATCGTGGCCTCAGTCTGCAAGATCTTATAAACGAAGGTAATTTGGGGTTGTTAAAGGCCGCTAAGCGATTTGATCATACTAAAGGATTCAAATTTATTTCCTATGCAGTGTGGTGGATACGACAAACCATTCACCAAGCATTGGCTGAAAACTCAAGGTTAGTAAGGTTGCCAGTAAACAAGATTAACGCCATTCATAAAATTTCACAGGCCACTTCGCGTCTCGAACAAGAATATGGACGGGAGCCTACGGCTGAAGAGATATCCGAAATGACTAAAATTACGGAGAGTGATGTTCGTTTATCTCAGCAGAATTATGCCCGGACCATTTCAATGGATGCACCGCTGGGTGGCGAAGATGATGACGGTAGCATGTATGATGTTACCAAAGATGAGGATGCTGTAAGCCCTGAAGGCGAATTGCTTAAAGAATCTCTGAAAGTGGAAATTACCCGTACCTTATCTACCATACCTACCCGCGAAGCCGATGTACTGAAGTATTATTTTGGCCTTAGCAGCGTACAACCCCCTCTGTTAATAGAGGAAATAGCACGCCGACTGGAAATATCGCCGGAACGCGTAAGGCAAATAAAAGATAAGGCAATCAGAAGGTTACGACACAATTCGAGGAGTAAGATTTTGAAAACCTATTTGGGCTGAGATATTTATCAGTTTAAAGTAGCCGATTGTTTGCTAAATTTGTAGATTAAAGCAATTTATTGTGATAAATCTACAAGATGTAATCCTTGCCGCGGTAGCCTATTTAATAGGCTCTATCCCCACTTCTGTTTGGATTGGAAGAAGATTTTACAATGTGGACGTCCGCGACCACGGAAGCGGCAATTCCGGGGCCACTAATTCTTTAAGGGTATTAGGAAAAAAGGCAGGCGCCATCGTATTGCTTATTGATATGCTCAAGGGTTGGTTAGCTGTGGGCATTATATGCTTCAGTTCGTATCCTGCTGGTAGCCCGCAGCGTGTGCACCTTGAAGTAGCATTGGGCTGTATGGCCATTATCGGACACATATTTCCCATTTATGTTGGTTTTAAAGGAGGCAAAGGCATTGCAACCGGTATGGGCATCGTATTGGCCTTTTCTCCCTTGGTGGCACTATTCTGCCTATTGGTTTTTATCCTCGTTTTTGTTGCGTTTCATTATGTGTCACTGGCCTCTATGACGGCAGCGGTCACTTTTCCCTTATGGATGGCTCTTACATCGAAAATGCACTATAAATGGGTAGTGGCGTTTTCCATTTTTCTTCCGCTGCTGATAATCTTTACGCACCGGAAAAATATTGCCCGCTTGCTGCATAGGCAAGAATCGAAAATTCAACTATTCAAAAAGAAGGGAAATTAACCCGTAACCCAATTTCTTATGCCACTTGAAGGGGGCTTTTATATAATAATGAAACAGTATTACGGCACATAGTAATTGATGAAAAACAGATACCATTTACCTTTTTGCTCCCTTCAAAAAAATCTGTGGTTTTCTACCAGGGCCATGCCTGTTTTTCTGTTTCTTGTTTTATTCCTTTTTCCGGGTATAATCAATGCACAAAGCAATGCTGCTCAAAAAGAAGCACAGCAACGCATGGAAAAGGCTGCCGCTGCTTATTTTGAGCAGGACGACCTTGTTAGCGCATACCCTCTTTATTCTCAGTTGTTAAGTATTTACCCGCACGACCCCACATATAATTACCGGTTTGGCGCCTGCATGCTTTATGCCAATGGAGACAAGAAAAAGGCTATAAAGTATATTCTATATGCACTCAAGCAGTCATCGGTTGATAACCTCGCATATTATTACCTGGGCAGGGCCATGCATTTGAATTATGAGTTTGATCAGGCCATACGCTATTACCTGAAGTTTCAGGAGCTGGCTTCGTCTGGTGAATTGAAAAGGTATCCCGTAAATCACCTTATAGAAATGTGTCGTAATGCAAAGGAATTGTTGGCCAATTCGCAAGAACTTGATGTGCTTCGCAAAAAATCGCTAAGCTTTTCCATTTTTTGGGAGGGATACAGCATGCGTACAAATGGAGGAACATTAATTACGGAACCAGATGAGTTTAAGTCGAAAATGGATAAGAAAAATAAGTTAGTTAACCTCATGTACCTGACCCCTGATAAGAACGAAGCCTTTTTTTCGAGCTATGGGAATAATGAGGATAAGGGGAAAGATATTTATATGATCCGAAAGAAGGCAGATGGAACCTGGGGTACTGCTGAAAACCTAGGAACTGTTATCAATACTTCATTTGATGAGGATTATCCTGTTTATGATTCCCCCCGGAATATCTTATATTTTTGTTCGAAGGGGCATAATAGCATGGGCGGGTATGATATTTTCAGTTCTGCTTTTGATGATGCTACCCAAACCTGGGCAGAACCGGTTAACCTTGATTTCCCTATCAATACTCCTGATGATGATATTCTATTGGTTCCCGATACTTCCGGGCAATTTGCTTTTTTCGCATCGGCCCGTTCAAGCCCCCAAGGTAAGATTGAGGTGTATAAGGTAGCCCTGCACTTGCACCCTCCCGGAACGGTGGTGGTGGCCGGCAGGGTTTCTAAAACGGGGACTAAAACACCGGTCTATTCAATTGTTACTGTAAGAGACAGTGCTACTAATCGAATAATTGCAATAGATACTACTTCATCCCAAGATGGTAGCTACTCGTTCAATCTATCCAAAGGCGGAAAATATGTTTTCACTATAGAAGATTCTGCTCATCATAGCCAAACGAAATCGGTGGTGGTGGCAGCCGGTGAAACAGACCGTGCAGTGGAACAAAATATAGGGATAGATCCTTCCGGTGCGGTTAAAATCGAAAATCATGCTGTTATCGTATCTCCTGATTCAAATTCCAGGCTTGCACTTCAACTTATAAAAAATGCAGCTCAAATGGAAGTGAATGTAGATACTAATTCGAGCTTTCAAACACTTATTGCACAAAGCCGTGCGAATAATTCAACCAACCGAACTACATCTTCCGCATCGCCCATTACTCATATTCAAAATGCAACTGCAGCGTCACCCTCTTCCCCGAAAGAATCATCGCCTGGTAATACTCATAATACCGATACTGCCTCAACTGTTATAGCAAAGAATAACAATAACAATGTGGCTGGCTTACCCGCAGATCCAAAAGAAGTCTCCGCGAATAATTCACATAGTAATGCCAGCGAGAATAATAACCCGGTTGCTGCTGTAAATAATAATCCGGTTAGTGAATCTGTTATACGGCAAAAGCCAGCAGGAGATAGTATGCCTGATAATGCCACTGAGAATGGCAACCCGGTTGCTGCTGCAAATAGTAATTCGCGAAGTAAGCCTGTTGTATCAGAAAAATTAACTACCGATAGTTTGCCTAATGATTCGGAAAATTCCAATTTAACTGAGGTAGGAAAACAAAACAATTCATCCGTAGAAACAACTTCAGCAGCACATGGCAAAGTACCCCTTTCGAAAAATGATGCCAATAAGCCGACTATTGCAAATTCAGAGGGAAGTCTACCCAATGCGGTTGTTAGTAATACCGTTACTCCGCCTGTTTCTGTAAATAATAACCCTGATAATGCTACTGTATTACCTGCAAAGGTTGATTCTGTTAAGGTTGAACAATTACAGCAAGCTAAGCGGGAATTAGATAATAAGGAGACAAAGGCAATAGACTATGCCGGTTACCAAATAGGCCGTGCACAAAGTTTGAGAAAGAAACTGGATGCCATGTTGGCACGAAAGAAACATAATAAAGATAGCGTAGCCATATTGTCTGGCCAGGTGAATGAAGTCACTCAAAAAGTTATGGATGCATACCAGTTAGCTGCAGAGTATAAGAATGAGGCAGAAGGCAAGCAATCGGAAGTTAACAAAGCTGAAAATAGTGTGAATAATGGCAATACCAAAGCAAATAATGATGGGGTAGAAAGTCGGGGTGGCATTGTCAGCGCTGGAGATGTGATGCAACAGCAATTGGGACAGATGAAAGACGATTCGGCTGAGTTGGCAGGCAATAATGCTGAAGTCACCAAAGAGATAAATGAATTGGAACAACAATCGGCTGACTTTCTTGAACAGGCTCGCCAGGCTATCGATACAGCGCAACGAAACGCTTTGTTGCAACAAGTAGATGATCTATCGAAAAGCAAGGCGGTAAAACAAGAAGAAATTGATGAGAACAATACTCAGCTTCAGCAACTGCATGATGAATATGCCTGGCTGAATGGTGATGCAAAAAAAGCGGATATCGTTTCCCTCAATTCTGGTAATGGTGCTAATGTGGCGGATAATAATGTTGCATTGCAAAAGGAAATTGATGTATATAGCGCAAAAACTGCAAGTGATTCTATTGTTACCGGTAATGATGCAAATCAAATTGCGGCAGATGGAAATTCTGGGAATAGGCCCAATAAAAAACGCGCCAAGCACTCCAAGAAAGGCAATATTACCCAAGCGGCAGCAAAGAATAGCATAGCATCTAATGAGTCGCAACCGGTCGACGTTTCCAATGCGTCGAATACCAGCAAACCTGTTGCAGCAAACCAGGAAAATAGCAACATTCCGGCGATTAGTAATGCCACAATGAATCAGAATACACCGGTTGATAGTACAAATACATCTTCCGCTGCAAAAGAAAGTACTGAAATAAACTCATTACCTGCATCTGCTAATACAGAAATAGCAAACCAAAATAGGCAGACTGATAGTACAAATACATCTTCGGTTAAAAAAGAAGCTGCCGAAGTCAACACAACACCAGCATCGGTAAGTGCAACACCAGTTTATCACCCTGACTCTGCTGCATATTACAAAGCCCCTGATAATAGGATACTCGATTCGCTTGCCAATGTTACGTCAGTGGAAGCGTTGGGAAAGAATGCCGCAGCCCGGCCTAAGGAACAAGCAACATCTTTATCTATCTCAACAGCGCAGTATACCGATGACATTGCAGTGGAAAAGGAAAGGAAATCGGAGCAATATATTACTGCTGCATCACAACTTGCTGTTGAAGCTAAAAAAATGCGAAATGAAGCGAAGCATGAGCCCGATAAAGTCAAAGCGACACAATTATTAGCTAAAGCGGATTCATTAACTGTACTAACCTATCAGTTAAACCTTCGCGGAACGGAAATTGCGGCTAGAGCAAATTCCCTGCAATATTCTGCCAATATAATACAGCTAAAAAACATTACAGCGCAATTGCCTGATTCAGGATCTGATAAAGTCACTAATGCCCAGCTAAAGCTAAAAGATGCACAGGATAATTATAACAAATATGCCTGGGAGAGAGATAGCGCCCATAATAGTCCAATTCCTGCACACAAACAACAATATATGCAAGCTGCTGTGGAAGATTTAGCGGCAGCAATTGTAAAACAGCAGAGGGCAATGTATTTATATAAGCAAGCAGATTCAGATCGTATTGCAAGTTCTCCCGCAATTGCTGCTAATTCAAACAATAATACCAATATTGCAAATCCGGGCAGTATAACCAACGATATTAATTCGGACAACGACACCAATACTGCTCATTCGGATAAATACCATCCCCTAAATCTTGTTGATAGTGCAATTGAGAATAAACCCACCATTGTTGCAGATAACCCCGTACAAGAGTCGAAGCCTGATAAAATAGAATCTGGAAATAATGATAGGGATAACAAAGAGCCCAAAAGGGTACAACAATCCACACCCGATAATTCTAATATACCGGCCAATACAGAACAATCGGCCCTGCCTGATAACACACAACAACCTATTGCGGCAAATAGTAATCGGGCGAATATTGAACCGGCTCCCGGAAAAGAAGTTGTAGAAAAGAATATACCGGCATCTGCGCCGACAGTTGATGCCACAAAACTGCCTGCTTCTTCCAATAATGCTTCGTCGGTACCTTCCCCTGAACCTACACCTATATTCAAACCGGCTGTGTTCAGTAATGCAAGTACATCAACATATTCTGCTGCCAAACCCATTCCGGTTGATCCAGTCATTCCACAGGGCCTAATATTTGGTGTACAAGTAGGTGCATTCCGCAATGCTATTCCTCCGGATCTATTTAAAGGGTTTGAGCCCATCATTGGCCTAAAAACAGCTGAAGGATTTGTGCGCTATATTGCTGGAACATTCAAGACATTTAACCCGGCTAAAGATGCTGCCGCAAAAATCCGTAGTATGGGGTATACGGGCGCATTTGTAGTAGCTTATTACAATGGTAAGCGCATCTCTATAAAAGATGCTCTTGCTATGCTGGGCACTTCAGCCCCACCTATTGCTGTGGCTTCCGAAAGCCCTCAACCAAGTGTTACGGTCCAGGTAAATTCTCCCCAGCCTACTGAACAAAACAATAATATTGTGCGGAATGAAAACCCGCCGGTGTTTTCAGGCAAGGGTACTTCTCCCACTAAAAGGAACTTGATAGATAACAAGCAAAGAGACATAAAGGCTATCAAAGACTCTGTTCCGCCGCCTGCCGATAACATAAGTGATATAAAAGGGCTTGTGTATACAGTACAGGTGGGTTCATTTTCGAAAAGAAAAGGTTTTGCCCGTTTGCAGAAAATAAAACATCTCTATTACTGGGCAGGGCCTGACGGTACTATTAAATATAATAGTGGAGTATACGCTAACCTGGCCGATGCTAGGTCTGCAAAAGATATTATTGTTGCCAATACTGTTGTAAAAGATGCTTTTGTAACGGCTTATTACCAAGGCCAACGGATAACTCCGCAGCAGGCTGCCAGCTTATTGGGTAGTGGTCTGAGCCCTGTGCAGCCACAGGCAATTAATAATAGTAATAGTCCCGCAGAAACTAAGGATAATGGAGGAGGGGATGCAACTAATAATTCGTTTGTTGCCGCCAGCCGTGATAAGGTAGTTTACTCAGTGCAGATTGCATCTTTTACCGGCAAACTTCCGGTAGATACTGTAAACAAGTTATTAACATACGCCAGCGAGGGAATAGAGCCGCATAAAGAGGAAGGGGGCATTACTACCTACTATGCCGGAAAGCTTACTGATTACGAATCAGCGGAAGCCCTGCGGCAAAAATTTTTAAATGGTGGATTCAACCGGGCAGCTGTAGTGGCATTTTACCGGGGCAGAAAAATTTCTGTTGAAGAGGCCCGTTCTATAAAAAACCAATAAGGATATATTTATTATTGAATATCTTTGCAGCATCTTATTCTTTATGAGAGAGGCCGAAACCAAAAGAAAATTATATAAACTCATACTTTCTAACGATGATATACATACGTTTGATTATGTTATCGAATCGCTGGTAAAGGTATGCGGGCATACATTGGAACAGGCGGAACAATGTGCTTTTATAGTGCATTTAAAAGGAAAATGTGATGTGAAGCGGGGTAGTTTGAAAGAGGTTAGTCAAATGCTCGCGTCTCTGTGTAAATTAGAATTAACTGCCACCATAGAAAAATAAGATGCGTCCCATTCAGAAACTATTCTCCTCCAATGTGAGGGTATTTAAAATCAATTTTGGGGACATAAGCCATCCATTGGGACTTCCGGCTATAGCTGATGAAAAAATGAAAGAAGTGAACGCAAGCGGGGTAACCCGCCCCTATATGTCCAAAGCTGAAAAGCCGAATGTATTAAAAGAAATGTATAAAAATTCGCAACCGTTTATTATGCAGGAGGTTGAGAAGTTAAAAGATAAAGATTTACTCGAACAGCTAACTTTTTTAGGATTTCATGAGACATATCATCTCGGGCAAATCGGATTAATCCGAAAATTGCTCGGAAAAGAGGGCGCTATTAAATGAAAATGTAACAAAAACAAGCAGGTCCCGTAGCTTAACTGGATAGAGCATCTGACTACGGATCAGAAGGTTAGGGGTTCGACTCCCTTCGGGACCACTTGATTTTAATAGCTCTTCTTAATTTTATTTGCAATAGCATATAATATAAGATGAAGTTGATGAGTGTTTCTTCCGGCAGGCTTTCTGTTGGGCTATTTTTTGTTTTATTACTCGGTGCAGGTTGCTATTCCCATAAAGGGCATAAGGGCAATACATCGTCACAAGGATTCCATCAAATGGTTTCGGAGATGGATATGCTATATTCCCCAACCAAATACGGCGATAAGAAGGATATACATGTCATTATAGATTCCTTATATAATGAATTGCCCAACCCCACGGTAGAGGATTTGTGCAATAAATATTTACTGGGAAGCCAATATTCGAATGATGAACCAACCAGGAAAATAAGATATGCAGATAGCGCCATATTCCTTATCCGAAGCAAATCATTTGAAAATAACCTTCCACTTATTTATGGCAAAGCATATTTATTTAAGGGCGAAGCCCTGATGCGTCAAAGTCAGTTTAATGATGCATACCGGTGCTATTATGAAGGGATAAGAATTATACAAGCCACATCTGATACGTTTGCTTTTGACCACATTTATGGCGATTTGGGAAAGGTATGTTATTTGCAGGGCGATTACTTGCATGCCGTAACATATTTTAAGAAATGCCTGGACGAAGAAGCCAAGTATCCGAAGCGCAGGGGCCGGTTTATTAACTTCCAGCACCGGCAAACAAACACGGATAATATCGGCCTTTGCTTTGATAAATCAGGAATGACTGATAGCGCCATCTTTTATTATAATAAGGCGCTGAAGTATATTAACGACCATGAGGTAGAGTTTGAAGACCAGAAGGGCGCGAAGGAATTTATTGAAATTGCCAGCGGCGTGATTGATGGAAACCTGGGAACAGCTTATTTTAATAAAAAAGATTATAAAGATGCCGAATCATTATTTAAGAAAAGCATAAGCATAAACACTAAAAAAGGCATATGAAACAGTAGATGCCCGGTTAACTCAGCTGAAATTGGCTGATTTATATATAAAAAGCGCCCGGTTGGAAGAAGCTAATGCTGTGCTTGATACATTGCAGACTTCATTTGACAGCGATGTACATGTATCAAGCGAAGTTAAACTAAAATGGTATAAACTGAAAAGCAATTATTACGATTCAGCTCAAAACAAACAACAGGCATATATTTACTTAAGCACCTATTTAACCCGGAAGGATTCGGAAGATGCTGTTAACAAAAAGTTGGCGGGATTGGACTTTAATAATGTATTCAACGATATTAAACAGGAAAGCTCATTGGCAGCGCTGAAACAACAGGATGTAATACACAACATTAATAATATTATTGCTATCATCATTTTAACCATGCTTATCGGGATAGCTGTGTTTATATCGAGAAATAACGGGCGGTTAAAAAAATTGAATGCAAAAGTTATCATCCAAAATAAAGAAATGCAACAAGCCCTCGATGCATTAGAGCAAAGCCAGCGTGAAAATACCCGTATGATGGAAATTGTGGCGCACGACCTGCGCGATCCCCTTGGGGCCATAAAAAGTATGGCCAGCATATTGCTGGAAGAGCAGGAAAGCAAGCAAACCCAAAAAGAGTTTCTATCGTTAATTGAAACATCAAGTACAAGTTTACTGGGAATGATTACGGATATGTTATCGGCTAACATAACTGAGGAGGGCATGAAAAAGGAGGCAGTTGATATGAGAGTATTGCTACAATATTGTGTAGATTTGCTCAAATTTAAAGCAACAAACAAAAATCAAAATATTAGGCTGCAAGCCGAGGAAATTACCTTGGATACCGACCGCGAAAAAATATGGAGGGTAGTAAGTAACCTGGTCACCAATGCCGTTAAATTTAGTCCCGATAACAGTACCATTGAAGTTGAAATGCACAAAAAACAAGGTGTTGTTCAAATATCAGTAAAGGACGATGGCATTGGGATACCCGATGAGTTAAAAGGCAAAATATTTGATGTTTTAGCAAATACTAAAAAACGTACCGGAACACAAGGAGAACGTTCTTTCGGGCTGGGACTTTCTATTTCCAAACAGATAGTGGAAGCGTTGAGTGGTAAGATCTGGTTTGAAAGTACCGAAGGGCACGGAACCGTTTTTTATGTCGAATTTCCTGAGAGTATGATTTTAGTTAATAATTTTTAATAGTAAAATGAAGTCTTCCATCGTTTTTTTTACCAAAGTTTCCTGTTATACGGGCGCACTTTTTATGGTGCTGGCAAGTATAGCTTGTAATTATCATAAAAATAAAGATAGGAATTCTACCGGCGAACATTTAGACCAATTAATTAGTTTGGTTGACAACCTGGTTGCTAAAACCCAGGAGCCGGGTAGCAAAATAGCCGATTCCATATATTATTCCTCTCCACATCCTACTATAGAAGATTTATGCGATAAATATCTGTTAAAAAGCTATTATTCACAACCCAATTATTCGGGGCAGGAGCAATATGCCGACAGTGCCTTGTGGATAATCCGCAATAATGAATTGGAGAATAAACTTATTCCCCTCTATGGCCGGGCATATCTCTATAAGGGAAAGGCCCTTTTGCAACAACGGGAATACAATAAAGCTTATGCCTGCTATTATGAAGGCATCAAGGTTATTCAGTCAACCCACGATACTCTTCAATTCAGCCAGTTTAGTGGTAGGTTAGGAACCGTATGTTATGAGCAAGGCGATTATTTACATGCAATTAACTATTTCAGGGAATGTTTCCAGGAAAAGTTAAAGTACCAGGCAGGCAAAAATGATTTTTTAAGATTCCGCGAACAACAGGGTAACCTGGACAATATTGGCCTCTGTTATAGTAAATCAGGAATGCCCGATAGCGCCATTTATTACTTTTATAAGGCATTGGATTACATCAACACATTTGGACCCCAATTAAGCAATGTAAGTGGAGTAAAGGAGTTTATTGATGTTGAACAAGGCGTGATATACGGTAACCTGGGAGTAGCTTATTTTAATAAAGGGGATTTTAAAACAGCCGAAACATTTTATAATAAAACTATAAGTATAAATAAACGGGAAGGAATGGAAATAAGCGACGCCCACCTAACACAACTAAAGCTGGCGGAGCTTTACCTGAAAACCTCCCGTTTAGATGAGGCAAATGCATTGCTGCAATACTATAAGGCTGCAATTGATAGCGACAGCAGAGCTAATAAACATTTGGCAACAAAATGGTACAAGCTGGAAGCCGATTGTTATAATTTAATGCAGCAACCGGATAAAGCATGCAGGTATTTGAACATATATACAAAACAAACCGATTCTATTACAGCAGCCAATAAAAAATTTGTAAGTATAGATTTTAATAAAGCCTATGAAGATATCAATCAGCAAGATTCTTTCCTTACATTAAAGAAAGAAAATGAAACCCAAAATGAAAGCAATATTATAGTTATCTTTTTTTTAGCTGCTATGATAGGCGTGGCTATTTTTGTTTCAAAAAGTAATAAACAGTTGAAAGAATTAAATCAACAGGTTATTAGGCGAAATAAAGAGATGCATCAGGCGCTTGATGCATTGGAACAAAGCCATGGGGAAAATACCCGGATGATGGAAATTGTGGCGCATGACTTGCGTGAGCCGCTGTCCACCATAAAAAGCATGGCCAGCCTGCTTACGGAAGAAGAGGTTGACAAGAAAACCCAGCAAGAGTTTTTATCATTAATACAGACTTCCAGCTCTGCCCTGCTGGTGATGATTTCTGACGTACTATCTACCAACATAGCTTACGAAGAAATGAGGAAGGAGCCGGTGGATATGAAAGAATTGCTTCATTATTGTGTAGACATGATGAAATTTAAGGCAATTAATAAAAAGCAGGATATCGTATTGCAGGCCGATAACACCACACTTGAAATCGACCGCGAAAAAATATGGCGGGTATTAAGTAACCTTATTAATAATGCTATTAAGTTTAGCCCTGAGGCTACCATCATTAAAGTTGAAATGCATAAAAAACAGGATGCCGTTCAAATTTCAGTTAAAGATAGTAGTTCGGGCATACCTGATGAGTTGAGGGATAAAGTATTTGAAGAAGTAACGGAAGCAAACAAAGTAAGTACCCCACGCAAAAAACTCCCTTTCGGGGCAGGGCTCTTTATTTCTAAACAAATAGTGGAAGCACTTGGAGGCAGGATTTGGGTTGAAAGTAAGAAAGATGAGGGTAACACGTTTTATATAGAGTTCCCTAAAGAAATTATAATTACCTGACCACATTAATTTGCTTTTATGAAGTTAACCTCTACTTCTTTTTTTTCAAAAAAACTATACTGTTATATTGGTGCCCTTAGTATAGTACTTGCATTTGGATCATGCCATTTGGAGGGAGATTATAAAACAGATTCCTCTTCGGAGAAATTTAGGCAAATGGTTGATAAGATAAATCTTTTAACAAGCCAGGATAAGGAACCGGGCGAAAAAATTGTCGATTCAATTTTTCATTCAATACTGTACCCGACACTGGAAGATATGTGTGAAAGATATCTTTTAAAAAGTTACTACTTCAGCTACGATGCAATAAAGGAGGAACAGTGTGCCGACAGTGCATTAGCTATCATTAACAAAGAAGGATTACAAAATAGCTTTTCTCAGTTATATGGCAAGGCATGCCTCTACAAAGGGAATGCACTGATAGCGCAACGGAAATTTAATGATGCATACCGGTATTATTATACGGGTATTAAAGCCTTTGAAGGTACGCGTGATACGTTTGACCTGCTTGAAAATATGGGCACTATATGCTACAACCAGGGCATTTATGAAACTGCCTGCAGATATTATAAAGAGTCATATAGTGAAGAATATAAGATAGACAATGAGGGAGGCAGTTTTACGAATTTTCAGCACTTGCAGCGCGATATGGATAATGTAGGACTTTGTTACAGTAAATTGGCAATGCCGGATAGCGCCATTTATTATTATCATAAAGCGTTGAACCTTATTGCCCGGGATGAAGATAAATTTAAAGACAGGAAAGATGCCCTAGGCTCTATTAATGAAGCCCGGGGAGTGATATACGGAAACTTGGGAACTGCTCTTTTCGATAAAAACGATGATAGCGAGGCCAAAGCACTATTTATTAAAAGCATCCGTATGAATGCTCGAAAGGGAGGCGATATTCTCGATGCCCGTTTAACACAGTTAAAGTTGGCTGAGTTATACCTGAAAACATCGAGGCTGAAAGAGGCCGACACAGTGTTGAAGGCGCTGAGGACTGCATTTGATACCGATAAATACGTATCGAAAGATGTGGAAATAAGTTGGTATAAGCTGGAAGGTGAGTATTGCAACTTATCAAATCAGCCACAAAAAGTATACGGGTATTTAACTGCGTATATCAACAAGAAAGATTCTGCCGACCAAGTTAACAGAAAACTGACTGGTATTGATTTCAGTAAAGTATTCGACGATATAAAACAGCAAGATTCGTTTGCCGCCCTGAAAAAGGAAGATGAAATTAAAAACATGAATAACCTTGTGGCTATTATCTTTCTTGCGATACTGATTGGAGTAGCGGTATTTATATCGCGAAATAACCGGGAATTAAAACTTTTAAACAAAAGAGTTATTTTACAGAATACAGAAATGCAACACGCATTGGATGCATTGGAGCAGAGTCATGACGAAAATGCCCGCATGATGGAAGTATTGGCGTATGATTTGTACGACCCTTTGAGTGCCATAAAGAATATGTCAGCTTCCTTATTGACAGAAGATAAAAATGTACGAAACCCTGGAGAATTTTTACGCCTTATACAAACATCGAGTTCGGCCTTGCTGGGAATGGTAAGCGATACATTATCATCCAGCATAACCCCGGAGAGTATAAAAAAAGAAGAAGTAGACATGAAAATGCTGCTTCATTATTGCATAGACTTGTTGAAGTTTAAAGCAGAAACTAAAAAGCAGGACATTCACTTGCAGGCAGATGAGATTACACTTGAAATAGACCGCGAAAAAATATGGAGGGTATTGAGTACCCTTATTAGCAACGCCATCAAATTTAGTCCTGAAAATAGTATTATAGAGATTGAAATGGCAGAAAAGCAGGGGCATGTTCGTATTTCGGTAAAAGATTACGGCATAGATATCCCTGATGATGCAAGGGATAAAATATTTGATTTGTTTTCTGCAACCAACATACGGACTGAAAATCGGGATGAACATTCTTTCGTAATAGGTTTATCGCTTTCTAAACAAATAGTGGAGGCGCTTGGCGGGAAAATTTGGGTTAAAAGCCGCGAAGGAAAGGGAACTACCTTTTATGTGGAATTTCCCGATGCCATGATTGTTATGCAATAAGTTGGCCGAAACCATCTGGTAGCATAATATTTTAAATAAAAAGCTCTTTCGGCTATTCTTTATCCCAGTTCACATACGATTTTTCCTTGTTAGTCGAAAAAATGGGAAAAAGCGATAATGCCATTTTAATTTAGATGGAGCAAAAAATAGCTTTTAATCCAGGCTATGAACATTAACCAAAATACACAACTTTATGAATTTACAATTACGTTTTACAACGGTGGTTGCCGCCGTGCTATTATGGGCTGGGGCAGCGTTAGCGCAAACGCGCGTTATTCAGGGAACGGTTAAAGATGGTGATGGGAACCCGGTCCCTTTTATGGTTGTCCAGGTAAAAGGAACCACAATCGGAACGTATACTGATACCGCCGGCAAGTTTATGTTGGCTGTTGACAGTACAGACAAAATGTTGGTGCTTAGTTACCCGGGAATGAGAACCCAGGAAATTGCTATCAGCGATAACATGCTTATAACTATGAAAAGCGATGCCTTGGGCCTCGATGAAGTAGTTGTTACCGCCATTGGTATTCCATTAGAGAAAAAGCAATTAGGGTATGCCACACAAACGGTGGGCAGTGACCAGTTAAATAATACCGGCACAAGCAATACACTTACCGAGTTGGATGGAAAAGTAGCTGGTTTGCAGGTGATAAGTAGTGCGGGTGACCCCGGTGCAGGTACTTACATTGACTTGCGTGGTCCCACAGCGCTTACTGGCACAAATCAGCCGTTGATGGTGGTAGATGGTATCCCTATCGACAACTCCAATAATGCATTCGACCCACAATTAGGTTTTTCATCCGGTTCAAGCGCTACGGGTGCAGCCGGCGCTTTGTATGGCAGTGTTCAGCCCACCAACAGGGCATTGGATATTAACCCGAATGATATTGCATCTATAACCATATTAAAAGGGCCTGCAGCAAGTGCTTTATATGGAATAGAAGCCGCAAATGGTGCTATCATCATCACTACCAAACAAGGTGGTAAGGGTTCTGAACCCGGTATAGGCATTGATTTTAACAGTTCTGAAAGCTGGAGCACCTATAACAAATTACCGCTCCTACAAAATACCTATGCACAAGGTACATGGGCGGATGCTAATGAAGAAAATCCGGCTACAGCTACTTATTACGGCCCAGGTTCAGCAATTCCTTTTTCATGGGGACCTCCCATCAGTACATTGGCCTATGATGGTATACCTAATGCATATAATCAATACGGCTCTATAGTACCTTCAGCTCCCGGACTGAAGTCTGCAGTAGCTTATAATCCCTATGACTTTTTCCAAACCGGGGTTTCGGAAGACAACAATATTTCATTTTCCGGGGGAGGCAATAATTCAGGGTTCCGGATTTCGCTGGGCAATTTGCATCAGACCGGTATAATTCCGTTATCATCGTATGATAAAACTACATTCAATATTAATGGGCACGCTGCATTAAGCAAAAAATTAAGCGCTTCTGCGGGAATCAATTTTACCAATTCGGTAAATGATAAGGTGCAACAAGGGTCCAATCAATCGGGTGTTATGTTAGGACTTTTGCGTACGCCACCTACTTTCGATAACTCGAATGGTAATGGCAAAAATGCAGCTAATGTAAAATCTACCTATATTCTTCCCAGCGATTCACAACGCAGTTTTACCGGCCCGGCGGGCTACGATAATCCGTATTGGACAGTTAATGAAAATCCTTATACAGAAACAGTAAATAGGGTTATTGGAAATTGTAACTTGAATTATAAGCTTACCGATTGGGCCGCGCTTAACTGGAGGTTTGGAGGCGATGCATATATACAAGATGATAAAAACGTAATTGCTCCATATTCATCGGAAAATTTCCCCAATGGGTATGCGTATCTTATTGATTATATAAATCAACAATATAATTCGGATGTGACATTAAACATTGATAGGAGATTAAGCAAAGATCTTACTCTTAATCTTATACTGGGCCAAAACTATTTTACTAATAGTACCGAGGTAAGAACAACGCAAGGTACGGGGTTGGCTTTGCCCTATTTTCTTGATATGTCAGATGCTACTTCCTTTTTGTCGAAAGAATCAGAAGGAGTGCTTCACCGTTCTGCATGGTACGGACAAGCTATTTTTGGCTTTAAAGATCAATTGTTCCTTACTGTTACGGGGCGTGATGAAACCAGTTCAACATTGCCTGCCAATAACGATAATTTCTTCTATCCTTCAGCCGATATAGGATGGGTGTTTACCCAAACATTTAAAAAGATATCCAGTAAAGCCTTCCCTTACGGCAAGTTGAGACTATCTTATGCACAAGTAGGCCAGGATGCACCGGTTCAAGCTCTGCAAACCTATTATGCTCCGGCTGCCGTGGTTGATGGGTTTACATCCGGTGTCACCTTCCCTTATATGGGATTGCCAGGGTTTCAAATTAGTACACCTACTACTGTAATGGGAAACCCAAACCTGTTGCCTCAAAAAACCAATTCGTATGAAGTGGGCGTCGATTTGGCCTTTTTTGAAAACAGGATAAGCCTCAATGCTACTTATTATTATGAAAAAACTACCAATGAAATTTTTGAGGTGCCCATACCTTTTAGCACTGGTTGGGGTTTTGAAGAAGCCAACCTGGGTGAGGTTACCAATAAGGGCGTTGAAATTACATTGAATACTACTCCCATAAAATTAAAAAGTGGCTTCCAATGGGATTTGGGGCTTAACTGGAGCCGGAATATAAATGAGGTAGTTCAGTTGGCGCCCGGAGTAAGCAGTCTCTATATAGGTGGTTTTAACCAATATGATGTAGCCGGGCAACCTGCAGACGAAATATATGGTACCGATTTTATTCGGGTTCCAGGAACAGTTTACGATCCTAGCCACCCGATGAATAATGTTGTCCTCAGCGATCAGCCCGGCCCGGGATATGGCTTACCTATAGTAGGTAGCACTAACCAGCCATTAGCCAATGAGCAACCTGCATGGATTGGAGGTATAACTACATCTTTCTCTTACAAAACAGCACGGATAGGTACTTTTAGTATCGGGGCGGTTATGAGTATTCGCGAAGGCGGATATATGTGGGATGGAACATACGGAGCTATGGAATATTTCGGAACTGAACAGGTAACCGATAACCGGGGTACACCATTTAATGTTCCCAGTGGAGCCCAATGGGGGCACTTGAATGCAGCCGGACAAATTGTCCATAATAATGGTTCGGGAGAAAGCCCGGGGACAGGCGGAGGTGTTACAGAAGACCCTGCTATTTATAGCCAATACTATTACCAAAATGTAGATAATGCTTTTACAGGACCTATTTCTTCTTCCATATTTAGTGCTTCCTATGTCCGGGTAAGCCAAATAAGTGTAACATATGAATTGCCTAAGAGGTGGATACAAAGAGCGCATTTTGTAAGACTATCCGTTACCTTATTTTCCAATAATCCATTCCTGTGGACAAAATACCCGGGAGTTGACCCGGAAACAAGCCTTGGCGGGCCTGCTAATGCGCAGGGATCAGATTACTTTAATAACCCGAATAGCAAAAGCTATGGTGTAAGGTTAAACTTAGGTATATAAGTAATATTAATAGTATAAATGTAAAAAACAGAATTATGAAAACAACAAGAAACATATTCGCGGTATTTGCTGTAGGTATATTACTTATGACGGTTTATTCATGCAGTAAAGATTTTTATACCAATGCAAATGTTAACCCTAACGCACCCGGCAGTGTTCCTTCCGGTTCATTGCTTTCGGGTATACAGGTATCTCTTGCGTATACACAAGGGGGAGCTGCTTCGCAGTTTACTTCTTTGTTTACCCAGCAAACGGTTGGGGCGCAACGCCAGGCACAAGCTTATTATGAATACATAATTACTCCTGCTGACCCTGAATATCTTTGGGACCAGATGTATACCGATGTAATGGAAAACAATTATACGCTGATGAATCAGGCAGGCGCTTCCGGGCAGAATGAGTATTATGGAATTACCAATGTATTAATGGCATATTCTTTACAAGTTACTGCAGATTTTTGGGGCAGCGAGCCTTATTCCGGGGCTTTAAAAGGGACTGCTAATTTACAACCTGCATACGATAACGGTCAAACTCTTTATAGTACAGCCATGCAATTATTGAATACAGGTATTACAGCCCTTAGTAATCCTGGTAAAGGCAGCGTTTATCCAACTTCCGACGACTTGATGTTCGGTGGTAATGAAAGTGAATGGATTGCTTTTGCAGAGGCTGTAAAAGCCCGTTTGTTTATTCACCAATGCAAACATGGCAATTCAGCTTACGAAGACAGCGCTATAGCAGAAGCAACGGCAGCCATAAACGGCGGCTTTGTAAATGCTGAAGTGTATTTTGGCAGTGCAGCTACCAGTAATGGACCCTGGTCTCAGTTTAATAATCAGCGTGGAGGTTATATTTCTTTTGTAGATACTGCGGGCGGCCCAATACCAACACCCACCCTGATTGATACTATGGAAGCCCTAAATGACCCACGTGACAGTATTTATGTAAACTTTTCACCAAGCTCATTATCATTGGGAAATTATTATGGTAGTCCCAGCTCTCCGGTTGAATTTATCACCAAAGAAGAATTGTATTTTATTATTGCGGAGGCCAACGAACGGTTAGGCAACGCAGCCGCAGCCCAAACAGCCTATACAAGTGCAATTACTGCCAATATGAATAAGTTGGGTGTTTCGGCTAATGAGGCTACCTTATATTTGGCAGCCCATGGCACCTTGCCGATTTCGCCTGCTTCGGCTCTACATACTATTGGAGTTCAGGAATGGATAGCCCTCTACCTGAACCCGGAAGCGTGGGTAGAATGGCGCCGAAATGACGCCCCTGCTTTGCAACCTATTGCAGGCCCCGAAGTAGTGCGCCGTATGATTTATCCTAATTCAGAAGTTACACTAAACCCAAATTGCCCTTCCGCAACCATGTTTGTTCCGCAACTATTCTGGGATAATTAATATGCAGTAGAGTTGGTGTTATAATTTGGTTAAGCCCCGGCGTAAATAATTACACCGGGGCTTTTCATTTAAAAAAATAAGGAATGGCCTTTTATGCTGTTTTATCTTTATCGTAAGTAATGCTTAATGCTCCGCTGGGGCATTGCTTTACCTGTTTCACAATTTTTTCAGTAGTGCTGTTATGCTGTTCAATCCACGGTTTTTTGCGCGGATCAAATACTTCGGGCAGGCCGCGAAAACAAATTCCCGAATGCTGGCAAATATGGGGCTGCCACACTATGGTTACCTCTCCATTGCTATAATGTTTGGTTATTTTTCTATCCATAATAGTTTTGTTTTAAAGTATCAAGTACAAAATCAAAGCACTAATTTAATAATAAACTTGCAAGATGTTACGGGCAACTACGTAACCCTTCAGGACTTCATTTGACAAAATCTTTTCCCCCTATAAAATGGACCAAAGTGGAAAGAAGGTTTGAGCCAATAGAGATGAAGATTTAGGCTTATAATATACCTTGGTCGTGCAATTTATTTAAACGGGCTTCATAGTCGGTATCTAAATCGGTCTGTCCATTTTGTTTAGCGAGGTAGGCCAGGTTTTCCAGTATATTTACGTCAGTCTGCAATTGCCCGGTATAATACTTTTGATTTTCGGGGTCCAGCGTTTTAAAATACCTGACCCAGGTTTCAAATGTGCCAAATATTTCTTTGGAAAGCTTATTGGCTTTATCGTATGCATGGGCATCGTAATAGTCTTGCACAATAAGAGTTTCAAAATAGTCGTAGGGGCTTGTTTTTTCGGGGATAGAATCCGTTACAAGATCAAGTATTTTTACAGCAGAATCTTTTTTGTTTTCCCTGGCAAGTTGTGCAGCGAGGAAACCACTTTCCACCCTAAGGTCTGCTGCCATTCTTCGTATATTTTCATCCAGGTATACCCCTGAGCTCATGTTTCCCCATTGGAATTTATGCATGATGTTATCGTATGCTATACCTGTAGCTGCCCGGTGCCCTTCTATGCTGTTTTCGGGGGTATTCATTACAGGAACCAACTGGTAAACTAATCCTTCCGATTGCAGATACCGTTCAAGGCCCAGGTAATTATCCTGTGGCAGAGTGGTGGCAAAGCAGATAGGTCTTTTCCAATCGTTGTGTGCAATGGCATCCAGCATCATAACCCTGTTTCTTTCGAGGAGGCTTCCCGGTACCTTAAAATCAATTTCCGGAAGAATACTGTCTTTCATAGATGCAGGTATTGCTCCGCTTTTCAACACTAATTCCTTATCCACTTTCAGTGAAAAAGTATTGGTAGGGAAATAATTATGCGCTTTTCCGTCGCCCAGGTCAACCATATCGTCCTGCTTATTACTTTTTATAAAGTCTATAACTCCTTTCAGGTCATAATAGGTCCCTGCTTTGTAACTGGGATTAACATTAGGAGCTATGTATAAATAGTCCCTGGTTCCTTCCCTGTATTGGTCGTGCGTAAGTGAAAAAGGCAGTCTGTCCGATTCGTAAGCTTTGTGATTCATTTGGTCAACGTACCATGCCATGCCGAGCAATTCCAAATTACAAACGCGCACATCCGTACGGATTCCTTCCACCTCTTGTGCATACCAAAGAGGGAATGTGTCGCAATCGCCATCAGTAAATAAAATAGCGTTAGGGGGGCATGATTGTAAATAATCAATAGCCAAATCGCGGCAAGTATATCTTCCACTGCGGTCGTGGCTGGCCCATTCGGCACGAGCCATCACTACGGGCACTATTAATGCAACTACAGTTGCGGCAATAGCTATTCCGCTTTTATTAGTTTTGGCCCATTTCGAAAAGAGTTCAAACAACCCGAGCACTCCAAGCCCTATCCATATTGCAAATGCAAAAAAGGAAGCCACATAGGAATAATCTCTTTCACGGGGTTGATAAGGCGGCTGATTAAGGTACAATACAATAGCAAGTCCTGTAAATAGGAATAATGTTGCTACCACAATAGCATTACGCTTGTCTTTCCTGAATTGGAAACCCATCCCAATCAAGCCAAGTATCAAAGGCAACCCATACATGGGACTTCTTCCTTTATTATTACCCAGGGCTGCGGGCATGTTTTGTTGCGGAGCCCGTATGTTGTCGAGAAAAGAAATGCCCGTAATCCAGTTTCCGTGAAGGTTATCTGCCGGGTCTTCTCCCGCAAGGTCGTTTTGCCGTCCGCAGAAATCCCATAAAAAATACCGGAAGAACATAAAGCCTATCTGGTAGTTGAAAAAGAACCTGGTATTATCTCCAAAAGTAGGGCAATCTACAAACGTGGGCTGCCCATCCTGCCCGGTTGCTTTTACCTTCACCATGGCATCGCCTCCCCAGTTTTTATATCCCCTGGGTCGTCCTTGCGATGGATCGAACATACGAGGGAAAATGGTACACATATCAGGATCGTATGTGGCAACTTCTGTTTTTGTTATTTCAATATACTTACCCTTTTTTTCATCTTTCGCATATACGGGGCCGCCCTCTTTCGACCCGGTGGGGCTCGCCGTATAATATTGGCCATATAATTGCGGCCATGTGCCATATTGCTTCCTGTCTAAATAATCGTTCAACGACATAGGGTCGCTTGGGCTGTCTTCATTTAATGGTGTAAATGAGTTGGCGCGAATCATCAATATTCCGTAGGTGGAATACCCCATTATCAATACCATGCTGCAAAGGATAACCGTATTCCACACGGGTTTATTCATTTTCTTTGTATAGCTAAGTCCCCATATACCCAAAACTCCGAGCACCAGCAAATAAATTAATATTCCCGAGTTGAAAGGAAGCCCGATGATATTGACAAAAAATAATTCGAACCAGCTAGCCAATCCAATAACACCTGGAATTACAATTGCTTTTACGCTGCCTAAAACAGCGGTGCCTACAATCAGTCCGGCTACACCTACTTGTTTGCGTTTGTTTTTTATGAAGGTTGAAAGTATCTTCGAAAACCAGTTTGAACGCAATTCGTCGGGATAATTTTTAAGGAAATACAATATAACCGAGGCAGGAATAAACAGCAGGCAAAGGAAATGCACGCCAATAGCAAGCCCTATCAAAAAAGATAACAGGATAATCCATCTTTCACTGTGGTCGGTAGCACGGGCATATTTGGTGGAGCACCAGAACATAAGCGCCGTAAAACAAGCTGACATGGCCCATACGGAGGCTTCGGTAGAAGAAAACCATAACGAATCGGCAAAGGTGAATGATGTTGCAGCAATAAAGCCTGCACCTAATATGGCATACATTTTTCCTTCGGTAAGCTCACCATAACGGGAGTAAAGACGTTTAGCAAAAAAAGTAGTTATCCAGAAAAGGAATAAAATGCAGAGGGCGCAATAGGTAGCACAGGCCCTGTTTATAATAAGGGCAACAGCGTGCACATTGCCAAAGCTAAGCAGCGAAATGCAGTGCTGTAGCAGTTGTAAAAAGGGTTCGCCGGGCGGATGGCCTATTTCGAGCTTATAGTATATAGAAAGGTTTTCGCCGCAATCCCAAAAGCTAACTGTGGGTTCAACGGTTTTCCAATAAACGGTGGCAGCAATTACAAAAACAAACCACCCAATTATATTATTGAGTTTGGTAAATCTTTTTTCAAGATTTAAGTCGATAGTCATAGTAAGTAAATAGGTATTTGGCGTGAAAATAACATTTATTTTCCTTACTGATATAAAGCTACAGGTTTTTAACTTCTTTTAACCTTGGACAGATATCTAAAACAATATAAAAACAGAAAATAGTTGATAACATCCGTTATATTTGCCAAAATTTTTTTGAAGGGTTTCTTATGAAAATGCTCTTCCTTGTACCTGTTTTTGCCTTAGGGCTTACTGTAATTGCTGACTATCTTCTCCCTGAAATGCCCAGGCGGAAACGCATACTCGTGCTTTGTATTATTGGCTTATTTAGCTTGGCATTAAGTACCTTTGCTGTCCTTTTTATGTTCAATTCTGCCACCTAAAATTCAGCTAGAAACATAGCGATGGCACTACAACAGAAATATTAAAAGAACGTTATATTTTGAACGATAGTAATGATGGTTTAATTGTATTATTACATTTGTTGTATAAAGATACCTGAACGAGTATAAGAAAATACTACCCTTAGATGAGAGTGCTTATTATTTTTTTGTTATTAATAATGACAGCGCCTGCCTTTGCCGGTAAGCATAAACAGCACCAGTATAAAGCGGGGAAAGAATACCAATCTAAACAATATAGCAGAATGCCCGGCATAAAGAATAAACGGCGTGGGCTCCATTTATAAATAGCTAGAAGATATGAGATGGACTGTTCGTCACTAAACAAACTTAAATTTTAAGTTATCCGCCCGCTTCCTTTTCATCCGGTTAATATAAATTAAATTGTATTTTGATATAATAAATTTTGCCTGCCATTTGCCCCGCATTTGTGTTTACCGGCTAATTGCAACTGGAAACACCTTTGGTGTTGCATATATTAACTAATTGATTGTCAATTTATAGTCACCCAAAAAGACACTCTATACTGTCGCCAAAAGTGTTGCAATTAGGCTCTATTATTTCAAATAATAAAACTCAAACAATGCGTAGGTTTATCCTAGTGCACCCTTCTTTTATTGTAAAAATTTCTGTACAAAATAGTATTCGTGCTATCGCCCATTGCTTGATAATACTGTGAAAGCACCTTGTAGGGCTGTACAAAGGATGAATCGAGTGCAACAGATTTTTTCCACAGCCGTACGCCTTCGGCATAATTGGTATCACCCTGGAAAACTACCAGGCCCAGGTTGAATGTAGCAACGCTATTATCGGGCTTTTGGCGGAGTAGCAATCGCAAGGTTTTTTCAGCTGCTTTAAAGTTTTTCTGGCGGATGTAATCTCCCGCCAGGTTAAGGTAGGTTAAAGCGTAGGTGGAATCTCTATTTAATGCTTCCCTGTATGTATCAATAGCTTTATCGTACATTTTTTCTTGTTCATAATGAGCTGCCAAATAAATACAGGGAAGTAAGGCATGGGGCGAGGTTTCCATAGCGCTTTCATCAAAAGCATACCTATTTTCGAAAATAGAAAGCCGTTTAAACGAAGTGGAAAAAAATAATAGAAAAGCGAATCCTAATAAAGCTATACCAAGTTTAGAGGAAGAAGAGCTATCATTAAAATCAGCCAGTTTAATAATATCAAATTGCGAAACGACTAAAAACATTCCTACCAATGGAAGATAGGCCCTGTGCTCTAATCCGCTGAAACTTGAAAAGAAAGAGGGTGCGAGAAAAAGCAGGAACCAGCCTATTCCGAATAGGATTAAGAGCATATTCTTTTTTCTGCTGAGTAATATTCCCGCCAGCAACAATGCAATGGCAAGCATCCCGGTAAAATAATTAGTGTCGGCAGCAATTGACATAACCGATAAGTTGAAAGGCAAAATAGATTTTGATATATATTGTATAAAGAAAGGACTGTTTGATAGCATGGTTTGGCTAACAGATGAAAATGTAGACCTGTCGGCATTGGCAGCAAGGGCAGCATGGCGCAAAACAAACCATGGAATAAGGCATAGCAGGTAAGTAATTCCGAGAATGAAGTAGATGTTGCGGGGAATCTTCTCTTTTTGTATAAAACGGAGGTAGATAAATATTAAAGGAATAAACATCACAGCATTTTCCTTAGTGAAAAGTGCGAGCAGAAAAAAGAAAATATGGAGTGTTATAAGTCCTGCTTTTTTTGTTTTCAGGTATTTTAACAAGGATATAAAAGATGCAAGAATAAAAATAGTGAGCAAAGAATCGTTTCTGCCCGGTATCCAGGCTACGGCTTGGTTTAGTAATGGATGTACGGCAAAAATAAGTGCTAAAGCAAGCGAGGGTAGGGGAGGTATACTCAGTTCGAGTAAGAGGAAGAATAACAGTATGCAGGCAGCTATATGGTATAAAATATTGTCGCGTATATAAGGCGCAGGAACAGGGAAGGATGATTTCTTTGGGGAGATATAACTGTCGGCCATAAAGGACAAAGTCACAATAGGGCGATAGTAGGAGGTAAGGGTATCTTTTTCCCCTTGTACCTGGAAAACTCCTTGTTTAAATGCCTGCCCGGCATTTGAAAAATCTTTGATAAAGTTATAATTCCTTACGATGATGGTCATGTCATCCAGGTCGAGGTAATCGTTTTTTATGGACTTATCATAAAGTGAAAACGTAACGATGCAAATAATGACAACCGACAGTGGAAGAAACCACTTGTTTGAACGAAGGTTTTGTTTTGTGTTACCTAGAACCGCCATAGTGCGGTAAATATAACACTTCTACGACGTTTTCCGGTAGTTGAGTACCGCCCAGGTATTTAGTACAATCCCGATGAGGAATACACATAATATATGGAAACGTATATCATGCAACCCGCTGCCCTTGATAACCACCATGCGCATCACATCAATAAAATAACTGATGGGAAACAAGTGCGATACAAATTGTGCCCAGCCCGGCATACTGTCGAATGGAGTATAAAGGCCGCTCATCATATTAAATACCATCATAAACAAAAACATAATGGAATTAGCTTGTTGCTGTGTTTCTGAATAGGTGGAAATAAGAAGTCCGAACCCGAGTATAGCAAATAAAAACACATATAGAAAGAGGTACAGAACGGCTATATTTCCTAAGGGGATAATGCCATAAAGAGCCCATGAAATGAGCAGCCCTACGGTGAAAACAACGCCACCCACTGCTAAGAAAGGAATCAGTTTTCCTAAAATAAATTCATATTTTTTAATGGGGGTTACGTTAATTTGTTCAATAGTTCCTATTTCTTTTTCTTTAACAATATTAAAAGCAGCCGAAAGTCCTGCAACACCTGTAACAAGCGATACCAATATGGCAGGTACCATAAATATATAATAGGTTAAAAGCGGGTTATACCAGAAAGAAGGAACTACACTGATAGTGGGTAAGGGATTTGTACGCTCGGGCTGCACCCAGTTGGCCCGAAGGTCATTATTAAAATCTGAAATAATGCCGCTTAAATATCCAAACCCTATACTTGCTTTCACCCCATTTATGGCATTTACCTCGATGCCTGTTTTCTGTGTGTTGTCGGCAATCAGGTTTTTTTCAAACTTATCGGGGATTTCAAGAACAAGATCTGCCTTGTCGCTTTCAATCAGTTTATCTGCTTTTGAGTCGAAATCGGTATAATCGGCAAGTTTAAAATAACCCGATGACAATATTTTTTTGGAAAGTTTTTGTGAAGTTACAGAGTGGTCGTGGTCAACTATGGCTATATTGATATTTTTAATGGTGTAGTTAGCCGCCATAGGCAATAAGATAAGCTGGATAGCAGGTGCTATGAAGAGCCTGCCGGTAAATCCCTTATCGCGGAACATTTGCCGAAATTCCTTTTGTAATAAAAATCGTAGCGCTCTCATTATTCTAGGCGTATTTTAAAGTTTCGAAGACTTAGAGCAGTAAAGAATACCGCCATGCTGGCAAGTACTAATGTTTCTTTCCAAATAAAAGAGAAACCAAGCCCTTTGAGCATAATGGCTTTTACAATAACATAGTACCAGCGTGCAGGAACAATATTGGAGATAACTTGCAGCACAAATGGCATATTTTCTATGGGGAACAAATATCCGCTAAGCAACATGGTAGGAAGCATCATACCCAGCATTGATGCAAACATAGCCGATTGCTGAGACGATGTAATGGTGGAAATAAGTAACCCCAGTGCAAGCGCTGTTATAATAAGTAAGGTGCTTTCGCCTAAAAGAAGAATGAGACTGCCTTTTACGGGCACATTAAGCGCATAAACACTCAATAAAAGTATAACACACAAGTTTACTATAGATAGTACAAGATATGGGATTGCCTTGGCTACTATAACCATGAGGGGTTTAACCGGGGATACCAGTAGAATTTCCATAGTGCCCATTTCTTTTTCACGTACAATAGATACGGAAGTCATCATTACACAGACAAGTAATAACACCATTGCCATAACACCAGGTACAAAGTTTGGGGCTCCTTTCAAGTCAGGGTTATAAAGCATTCGTACTTCCGGATGAATAGTGTAAGGTATTTGAGCAGTGGGGGAGAGTTGTGCCTGGTAATCGCTTACTATGGAAGTAATGTAATTGGTAAGTGTTTGTGCTGTATTGGGGTCGGAAGCATCAGCAATAACCTGTATAGATGCTTTATTTAAGTGCAACAGGTCAGTATTAAAATTAACAGGAAATACTACAGCCAGTTTTATTTTCCCTTCTTTAAAAGCCGCATCAATCGCAGAAGGGGTCATTATTTCCTTTTGAACATTGAAGAATTTGCTGCCTTGCAGTTTATCTATAATTTGTTGCGAGGCCAAGTCTTTAGCATTATCAACCACAACAATATTGGCATTTTTAAGCTCATTGGTAAGAGCAAAACCAAAAAGGACGATCTGTATAATTGGGAAGCCGAAAAGCATGATAAGCGTTTTCCTGTCCCTGAATACGTGAGCAAATTCCTTTTTTATAAACGATAAAAACTGTTTCATAATTGGCAGATTTATTCTGAACGTTTCGCCTTTCGGGCAAGCTTATAAAATACCTCATCTATGGTTGTAGCCTCGTAAGTTTTTCTCAGCCCTGCAGGTGAATCGAGCGCTTCAATTTTTCCGTCTACCATAATAGATACTCGGTTGCAATATTCTGCTTCATCCAAATAGTGTGTTGTAACAAATATGGTGATTCCTTTATCGGCTCCTTCGTATATCAAATCCCAGAACTGGCGCCGCATATATGGGTCAACACCACCGGTTGGTTCGTCCAGGAATACAATTTTAGGTTGATGCACAATAGCTACTGAAAACGAAAGCTTTTGTTTCCATCCTAAAGGCAGTGATGATACCAATTTTTTGGCTTCATTATGTAGTCCGAGTTTATCAATAAGTTCTGTGCTTTTCTCTTTAATCTCCTTATTGGTTAAGCCATAAATACCTCCGTAGAATTCGATATTTTCCTTTACGGTCAAATCTTCATACAACGAAAACTTCTGGCTCATGTAACCGATATTTTTTTTGATTTCTTCCGGTTGTTTAAAAACATCATATCCTGCTACTGTAGCTTCGCCCGAGGTGGGCGTGGAAAGCCCACAAAGCATACGCATGGCGGTTGTTTTACCCGCTCCGTTAGCTCCCAAAAAACCAAATATTTCGCCCTTGTGAACCTCGAATGTTATTTCATCTACTGCCACAAAGTCGCCGAAGCGTTTGGTCAGCTTATTCGTTTTTATTACTGTTTCGCTCATCCTGGTGTTTTAGTAATCCTATAAAGCAGTCCTCTACAGTTGGAGTGATTGCTTTAAATTCAACATTTTCATGCCCTTTATCCTGTAAATATTTTCGCACTTCTGCTTCATTGCTTGTTATTGACAGGTGCAAATACTCGCCAAATGTGTAGCAATTAATAGTGCCTTCATAAGCCCGTAAATCAAGCAAAAGGTGGTAAATGGAATCTGCTTTAACAGCATACAGCTTTTCCGGGTATGCGTTAATGGTATCTTCAGGAGATGCTATAGATAGCATCTTTCCATTCAAAATAAGCCCTATGCGATCACAAAGCGTTGCTTCATCCATGTAGGAAGTAGATACGAGAATGGTTATACCTTGTGCCTTCAGGCGTTTTAACATATCCCAAAATTCTTTCCGTGAAACTACATCGACACCGGTGGTAGGTTCATCTAAAAACAGTACCTCCGGTTTATGAATGAGGGCACAGCACAGAGCCAGCTTTTGTTTCATGCCACCCGACAATTTTCCTGCCCGGCGATCTTTAAAGGGTTCTATCTGTACATAAATATCCTTTATCAAATTATAATTCTCTTCAATACTTGTGTTAAATACAGTAGCAAAAAAGGTGAGATTTTCTTCCACTGTTAAGTCCTGATAAAGCGAAAACCTACCGGGCATATAACCCACAATGCCACGGATGGCTTTAAAATCTTTTACAACATCCAATCCACCTACAGTTGCTTTACCGCTATCGGGAAGTAGAAGTGTTGTAAGCATTCGGAAAATAGTGCTTTTGCCTGCTCCGTCTGGCCCGATGAGACCAAAGATTTCCCCTTTGCTTACCGAAAACGAAATGTTATCTACTGCAAGAACGGTTTTCTTGTTGTAGGTTTTGGTTACATTATTTAGGGTTATCGCATCCATAGTTTCAGTAAAGATTATTATGGAAGCATATAAAAGAAGATAGTTACTATTAAACCAGAAACTATTCCCATGCTAATCATTCTCCATGCTTTGGCACGGTCTTTCCGATAATATTCTTTTTGTTCAACAGTAAATGTTTTGCCAATGTCTCCGAAATTAAATACTCCTCTCAATCCAAAATTTACACAAAAATGAAAGTACCATTGTTGGAAGCCTACTCCAACCGAGGTAGCCGGAATAAACAAGGTAAGCCTCCATAGTTTAGCGGCATGAAGGGCCAACAGTAGTATAATTAATACAATGCCTATAAGTGCAGAAATGAGGGCGCTGTTCCTGCGGGCCTTTATTTCCTTTGGGCCTATATTGCAGGTTCCGGGTATATATTCGGGTGATGTATTCATTTTATTGAGGTATTAATGATTTCAATTCGACTTGATCTTTCTGGGTTTGTATATATCCCTTGAAAAGAGAACTTAAAGCTATTGCAACAAACACTATCCGTATAACACTTAAAATATTAAAAAGAACGGTCTTGGTCGGAATCACATCCGCATATTTTTGAATGTCACCGAAGCTTTGCTTAAAATTGATTTGTGTTAAGATATAACCTGTAATCGCCAACGATAAAACTTGAAATAGGCTAGCCCATTTTAAACGGTTTTTAAGTAATGTTTTTTGTTTGGGTGTTTTGAAATATAAAACAACCAATGTGAGGGTAGCCAATCCTACCCATGGAGTATAATAGGCCAGAGGGCTTATTATGGAGGTGAAGTTTTTCCAAAAGAGCATTCTTTCCATGGAGTTATCCAAAAATTTTGGTCCATAGACAATTCCTTCGTAAAGGATGCCAAAAAAGCCAAGCGCAATACCGAATAGAGAAAACAATAGGAGGTTGTTAAATAATTTGGTTTTCATTTATTTATTTTGTTTCGGAATTAGAAAACTTCACTTCTCCATACATGCCTATTTTCAGATAGCCGTCATTCGGTACCCTTACTTTTATAGCATATACAAGGTCGGCGCGTTCGTCTTTGGTCGGAATGGTTTTGGGTGTAAATTCCGATTTATCGGAAATCCAATATACAATACCTGAATACATTCTGTATTGAGAGCTTCCCATATCGGTACGTACCGTTACTTTTTGTCCCAGTTTCACTTGCGTAAGTTGCGATCCCGACACGTAGGCCCGTAAAATAAGTGTGTCGGTAGGAGCAATTTTATAAAGCGCTTTACCCGGGCTTATTACTTCATGGTCTTCGCTGTATTTAGTAAGAACAGTTCCGCTGATAGGATTGATGATTTTGCATTTTTTCAACTGATCGTCTATTTGGGCTATCTGGCGTTGCAATGGCGCCACATCCTTTGCAAGAGTATTGGAAGTAATTCCAAGTACCGATTTCTGTGCTTCAATTTGCTTTTTATAAACTTCCACTTGGGTATTGGCATCATCCAATTGTTGCTGAGTAGCTGCATTGGCTTTAAACATGTTTTCCATCCGTTGCTGGTTTTTTTCGGCATCAGCCAATTGTGCTTGCAACGAGGCTATTTGTATAGGTATGTTAGGCGTTTGGCTGGTCGTAGATGCAATTTGAGCTTCTAATTGCATTTTACGGTCGTAGAGTTGTGTGCTGTCAATATACCCTACGAACTGGTTAGTCTGGAGTGTCATTCCTTCTTGAACGTTAAATTCCATAATGGTTCCGGAAGATTCTGTTGAAACAATAGTTTCTACGGATTCAAAAGCGCCTGCTGCATCCCAATCGTTCTCGGCATTGTGGCACGATGCAATTAGCGCTGCAATAGCAAGTATCCCGATAGCTTTTTTATATATCATGTTATAGTATGTTTTCTGATTAATATTGGTGATTGGTTTTTAATTTCCAGTTGTATTTTGATAATTATATTCAGACTGCAATAGTTGTGTTTTATGAAGAATCTGATTCTGTATGGCCGCGTTTTCTGCATCTAATTCCCCTATATAATCGTGTACGGTTATCGCGCCTTGTTCCATTTGAACTTTCGACACATTTTTAATAGATGTACGTTTGGTTACAATATCATTATCCTTGGCAAGCATTTCACGTAGTTTGGTAATCTCATTACCTTGTTGCTTCATTGTAATCCGGGTGTTGAATAAAAAAGTCTCTTTATTCAAATCAGTGGTTTGCCTATTAATATTGAGAAGCTGACGTTGGTTTTTCAGCGTATAATAACCACCAAAGTTCCAGCTTAAGCGAAATCCACCAATATAGTACCATTGAAAGTTTACATCAAAAGCATCTAACCCAGGTTCTGCATATCCGCCCTGAACATAAAAACTGAGCTTGGGACGGTTTTGTGCATCAAGTATTCTATCCTGCACGTCGTAGCTTCTTTTCTGAATATCATATAGTGCTAACTCAGGCCGGTTTATACTATCGGAAACAGTAATGGTAGTAGGGCTTTCCAATACCGTTGATTCATCTAAAGGCATATTAACTAAAACGCCAAGCATGCCCAGATATGATTTTCGTGAGGCACGTAAACTAATTTCATTTTGGTCTTGTTGAAGAAGTTCAGCTTCTAATTCATCGAGGTTGCTTTTTAAAGCTGTTCCGTTATTTACGGCTGCTTGCATCCTTTCAATGCTGTTTTGTATATCACTCCGGGTGAGGCTGTCTTGTATCAATTGCTGGTTAATGAGCAATGTGCCAAAATATACCTGGTTCACACGGTCTTTTAGGGTATATAGTTGAACCTCGAGATTTTTTTGGCTAATATTTGCATCTGATTGTGCAGACATTTTTTGTTGTTTAATCAATCCTCCATCGTAAATGGTTTGGTCTAATTCGCCATGTATGTTGTATTGGTCTTTGGGAGGAGTGGGGATAGTTACATCAATTACATGGGGGATATCAATGCTGTTAATACCTAAAGAAGTTACTGCTGATTGATAGGTGGCCTGTCCATTTATGCTAAACTGGGGCAGGTAGGCTTTTCCTGCATTTTCCACAGTGTATTCCCTGCTTTTTTCAATCAGCCCTGCCTGTTGAATCATAGGGTAATTCTGGCGTGCCAGGGTATAACATTGCTCAATTGTCAATGTTTTAGGTGATGACTGGCTGTAGCTGTTATAGCTAATTAGCAACAGGCTGAAAAGTGTAAAAATGGTTTTCATCGGTGAATAATATTTTTCGCTTGTTTTTATCGTCATTTATTGCGGGACTTTTATTGATCTGTATCGGGAAGTATGGGCACTGAAGTACCCCAATGCATTATTGGAAATACTGGAAATCGGGTTAGCAGGTGTTACTTCAGTTGCATCACCGGACGCTACATAAAAGGTACTTAAATATTGATACGTTCCTTTATCGATGCATTGCATTTCAACTTTCACGCTATCACCATGGGATAATGCAGTATCAGTCCTGAGTGGAAAGGCTAAATAAAGCCCGCTGGAGTATTGGTCATCTATAACGAATATTCTCGATTGCAAGGTATCGTTGCGTGTTTCAATAAAACGGTAATAGTTATTTCCGGTGGCGGGATCTTTAAATCCTACTTGGGGATAGATGTTTGTATCGCTTGCTCTAAAGCCATGAAGCTGAACAGCCCGGAGTGTATCGAAAGGAACAAGTTGCGGCATAGTGCTGGAAGCAGTATATGTTTGTCCGTTGGAAATTACGTTCAGGTAATAAGTGCGGCCTATAATACCTTGTATTTTTTTTGTGTGATATCTTCCCGGGCTCACTTCTGTTAATGTATCTTTATTACCGGCATTATCCGATATGGTTATAAATGCCCCGCTAACGGAAGGGAATGTATTAGGATCGCTGAAATTTGCGGTTTGGCTAAGTGTAACGGTATAAGGCCCCGGTTGGTCATTGATATTACCAATTATTACAATTGCCGGCGATGCCGAATTCAAATCTATATTGATTACTTTTTGGCAGCCAATAGCTAATAGCGAAAAGCCAATGACCAATAGCCAGCTATACTTCATTATATTTTTAAAATTTAAAATCATAGGATATGGAAGGAATTATTCCGAAGAGAGAAGTAAGCACAGCTTGCGTCTCTTGCGTATTATTAGGATTTTGTTGGAATGTTATAGTATATGCATTCCAACGGTCGTAAACATTGTAAATGGAGAATGACCAATCGGCCTGGTAATGTTTATGTTTTTTACATTTATAGGTGGCGCCTACATCCATCCTATCATAAGCAGGCATTCTGTAGCCATTGCGAGAAGTATAGTAATATAAAACATTGCCATCTACTTCATATTTTCCGCTGGGGAAGGTTACTGGATAGCCCGTATTATATATAAACGTAGCAGAGAATGTCCATCTTTCATTTAATTCATAAATGGCTACCACATCTACGGCATTGGTAATATCCTGTGTTGCCGGATACCAGGCGTCATTATTAATTCCCGGTATCTGTAATTCTGTCTTGGCGAGAGTATAGCCTATCCACCCGGTCAGTTTTCCATATTTTCTTTTAAGGAAAAATTCAGCGCCATAAGATTTGCCATGGCCAAATAATAATTCACTTTCTACATTTTCGTTTAACTCTAATTGTGCCCCGTCTTTATAATCAATCTGGTTCTGCATAACCTTATAATAAGTCTCGACAGAAAATTCATATTTGTTGCCTAAAAAGTTCTTGTAATATCCCAATGAAACCTGATCGGCTATTTCAGGCTGTACATTATTGCTGCTCGGAATCCATAAATTGGTGGGGTTAGCCGAAGTGGAATTGGAGAGCAAATGCATGTTTTGTATATTCCTGTCGTATGATGCTTTTATAGAAGAGGTTTCATTCAACATATAGGCAGCATTAAAGCGCGGCTCGGGATTGATATAGGTTTTAACAAATTGCCCGCTGGAATATTTGGTTGAATCGGTAATGTTGCCGGAGGAATTGTATGTATAAAATGTGCCAGGACCAAGTAAACTGAATGAAGTAACCCTTATACCGGCCATAAATTTTAATCGTTCACTTACTTTAAATTCGTCTGATGCAAATACTGCATTTTCCCATGCATAACGTGTTTGTATATTGGTGTTTTTGACATTGGAGTCAAGCGATACTATGTTACCCGGAATGATAGTATGGTAGGTGGAACTGAATCCGAAGATTATTTTATTTTTTGAATTCGGATAGTATTGAAACTCTTCTTTCAGGTTCCAATCACGTATGGTAGATTGTATACCAAGGTCAATACTGGCTATGTTAATAGATACATTATAATCATAGTTACTAAATATTAAAGAGGTATTGGAGAAAAGCTTCGGGCCGTATATGTGGTTCCACCGGAGTGTAGCTGTGGCATTTCCCCAATTAATTCCAAAAAGATTATCGATTCCCAATGCATCTTTTCCAAAATATCCCGAAAGATAAATCCGGTTGTTTTCTCCGAGTGTATAATTACCTTTTGCATTTAAATCGTAAAAGTAAAGGCTGCTGTTTTTTAAATTCGAATTGGAAGAGAGTTTTAGGAATACATCAGCATAGGTTCTTCTTGCCGAAACTAAAAAAGAGCCTTTTCCTTTCTTTATAGGTCCTTCAAAGTTTACGCGAGAGGAGATTAAGCCAATTCCCCCGCTAACATGATAAGATTCGTCATTACCATCATTCATTCGCACATCTTCTACTGAGGCCAGGCGTCCCCCATATTCTACAGGCATTCCGCTTTTATATAAGGTTACATCTTTTAGTGCATCCGAATTAAATACCGAGAAGAATCCAAGTAAGTGATAGGCATTATATACAGTAGCTTCGTCCAGTAAAATAAGGTTTTGGTCAGCTGCCCCCCCACGTACATAAAAACCGCTATTCCCGTCTCCGGCCGATACTACTCCGGGTATTAACTCCACTGTTTTCAGTACGTCTTTTTCTCCAAAGAATACTGGTATTTTGCTAATGGCTTTTACATCCAGTTGCACCATGCCCGTTTGGGCGCTTGTAACATTTTCATTTGCTTTGGCAGCGCTTACATTTACCTCTTGCAACGCAGAACCTGCTTGTGAAAGGCTTACATTATGTTTTATATTATGATGGAGGGAAATTTTAATTGTATCTGTTTTATACCCCAGGTAATTATATAGAATAGTATAATTACCCTCCTGTAAAGTGATGGAGTAGAAACCATAGTTATTGGCAGCTTCGCCTACCCCCGGTAATTCTTTCACTTCCACGGTTACCCCAATAAGTTCCTCACCCGAGCCCGAATCTTTAATGGTGCCGCTAAGCGTATATTTTTGTTGGGCCTGTGCAACCATGCAAGTTCCAATGCAAAAGAAAAGAAGTAAGGAGATGTTTTTAAGATTCAGCATTATTTTTCGATTTTAAGAATGGCATCCATCCATTTTGGGATGAGTGTTTTGCGTTCTATCATTAATTGGGTGAACTGTTCGTCAGTCATACTATTTACATTCGTCAGCATGGGTCTTCCAATAAAGGGGAAAATAGTTAAGCCAACCAAGTTGATCATTATATTAATAGGATTGACAGGCCCTATCTCTTTATTTTTAACGGCCGTTTGTATTTGTTTTATTAGAAACGATTCCCTGAATTTTCCTTGCAACTCCATTCTTTTTGGATTATTTCGCATATTTAGCATTACGAAAACCGGAAGTTCAGGGCTTTGTAAAAGCATATCGATATATTTGTTAACGAGCAGCTCAATTTTTTGTTGTATGCTGGTGGCTTCATCATTAATTATTTGTATAATAGCCATGAAAAATTCCTGCATGTTTTCTTGCATAACTATCTCAAATAACTTTTCCTTGCTACGGAAATAATAATTGAGTAAGGCTAAATTAATGCCTGCTTCTTTTGCAATGTCGCGGGTTTTAACCGCATCGAAACCTTTCCGGGTAAATAATATATGCGCTGCTTCTTTTATCCTTTCTTCGGCGCTCCCGGGACCATCTATCCCTTTTCGGCGGAGTGTAGCGTGTTTTGCCTCGGTAGATAATTGTGCTGTAGCTTCCTTCCTGATAACCTTTTTGCTATGTTTTTGTTGTGGACTCATTTTAGGAATGGGTATGCAAACCTAGGGCATGCAATTGATAAATGGTTATTAGAATTAGGTAAATGAACCTTGAAAATAGGTGAGTAACGGAATTGGGTCGGTAAGTGGAGTGCAGACTCATATAAAATAGCAGATTATTCTTTCAAGACCTTTTTTAGTAAAACGGAGGCAAAACTATGATTAATAATCTGATTTAAACAAATGATTAAATCAATTTTTTAAATCATTTGATGAATATTGTTGGAAATGAGGCTGATAATTTTTTAAGTCTTGTTTATTTTAATAAAGACAGATGCTCGGTAAACTTTTTAAATCCTGATAGAGGACAGGTTATTCGTGTCCTCAAAAATGTATCTTTGCCTCGTGGAATACGAAATCAAACCGCATCAGAAGCTTAACCTGGGGTTAAAGGAAATTTGGCTATACCGGGAAATGCTGTTTTTCTTTACCTGGCGCGATATTAAGGTAAAATACAAGCAAACCGCCCTTGGCTTTGCATGGGCTATTCTTCAACCACTCTTCCTGATGGTTCTTTTTTCATTAGCTGGGGCTGCCTTAAATATACCATCCGAAACATTGCCGCATCCCCTTTTTACTTATTCTGCCCTTATTCTATGGATGATATTTTCAACCGGCGTCACTACTGCAGGCAATAGTATGCTTTCAAATGCCAATATTATCCGTAAAATATACTTTCCCCGTCTCATTATTCCTATTTCCTCGGTACTGACTTCCCTTTTTGATTTCCTTATGGCTTTTATCGTATTTGTTGGGATGTTGATATATTACCATGACCGCATTTCATTTGAACTGGGGAAATTTTTGCTGATAGCACCAGTAAGTATTATTATTACGGTAATTTCTACGTTTGGAATGGGCTCGTTACTCTCAGCAATCACTATTAAATACCGCGATTTTAGATATGTTACCCCTTATTTGGTGCAGGTATTGATGTTTCTTACCCCCGTTATATATCCCATATCCATATTTCACTTTACAGGTGCCAGATACATACTGGCTGTTAATCCTATGTATAGCGCCGTGGAGCTTTTCAGGTCTGGCTTTAACGGACAGCTTCTTGATATGCGACTGGTGGGCATAAGCGTATTTTTTGCGTTGTTATTTTTTATTGTTGGAATATATTATTTCCGCAAGACAGAAGCCTATTTTGCTGATTTAGCCTGATGAAACCGATTCTTGAAATACGGGACATATCCAAAAGATTCCTGATTCAGCATAACAAGCAGGGGCAGGCTTATATGAGTTTGCGCGAGTCGCTATCAGTACTGTTTAAACGTAATACGTCGACCCAAGAAGATTTTTACGCCCTGAAGAATGTGAGCTTTAACGTGGAACCGGGAGAATGTATCGGTATAATCGGAAAAAATGGAGCTGGTAAATCAACATTACTGAAGGTGCTTTCCCGTATAACCCCGCCAACAACAGGAAGTATTATTTCAAGGGGGCGAATGGCTAGTTTGCTGGAAGTAGGAACGGGGTTTCACCCGGAACTTACCGGCCGGGAAAATGTGTTTCTCAATGGTTCCATTTTAGGAATGGCCCGAAAAGAAATTCAGTCCAAATTTGATGAGATAATAGATTTTAGCGGAACGGAGAAGTTTTTAGATACTCCTTTGAAATTTTATAGCAGCGGAATGCAATTACGTCTTGCTTTTTCGGTAGCAGCCTTTCTGGAACCGGAAATTATGGTTATAGATGAAGTGCTTGCCGTAGGTGATGCGGAGTTTCAAAAAAAGTGCATAGGCAAAATGGAGGATGTAAATAAAGATGGACGCACTATTTTGTTTGTGAGCCATGATTTGAATGCAGTAATGAGATTATGTGGGACAACAATTCTGTTAAAAGATGGTTCGGTTTCAGCTACCGGTGAAACAGGTGCAATAATCTCAGGGTACTTAAATTTAGGGAAGACAGGTACTTCATGGGAACAGGTTCATCCAAAGCCTTCTCCACATTTTTCAAAAATTTCATTGGAGGTTAAAGGGCAACAACCCAATCTTATCTTAAACATTCATTTCGGGGTACAGTGTACTCTTGAAATGTTACCTTCGTTTGTTGCCTTTGATATTTCTAATAAAATGGGGGCAAAAGTAGGACAGTCTATTCCCATACTTAAACCCTTTATAGTTGCAGGGAAAGATGAAAAAGAATATTTGGCTGAGATTGATCTTCCTGGGTTAATTCCCGATGATTATTATATAGGAGCATGGATGGGGCCTCACTATCATGAAACATATGATTGGCAACACGAATGTGTGGAGTTTGCGATAACGGAAAGCCCCCAAAAAGACAGGACTTACCAACATACGCAGACATTGGGACCAATAGTACCTATATCCAGAATAGTTGAATAATATTAGTATAATGAAAAGAGTCACCAGGTATTTAAAAAATAAGCAGAAAACGGAGCGATTAGGTTCTTTGTATGATAAATACAGCGAGTTTACAATGATACCCAAACAGGATTTTATGGATTGTCTTGATTTGGTTTCAAGATTTAAAGATATTCCCGGTTCTGTTGTAGAATGTGGAGTTTGGCGTGGAGGTATGATAGCAGGAATGTCAGAAATAACGGGCGCAGAAAGAACGTATTATTTATTTGACAGTTTCGAGGGATTACCAGAGGCTAAAGAAATAGACGGTAAAGCTGCTATTGAATGGCAGAAGAATGTAGACTCCCCTGGATATTTTGATAATTGCAAAGCTGAAATGGAGTGGGCGGAGAAAGCAATGAAGAAGGCAAACATTACAAACTATAAATTGGTAAAGGGTTGGTTTGATAAAACAATTCCGGGATATTCTTTTGATTCCCCTATTACAATTTTGCATTTAGATGCTGATTGGTACGATTCTACTATGGTTTGTCTTGAAAATCTTTTTCCTAAGGTAGCCACAGGTGGTATCATTATTTTGGATGATTACCACACTTGGGATGGGTGTTCAAAGGCTGTACATGATTATCTTTCTCAAAATAAAAGATCAGAAAGAATTGATAGAGCTTACTCCAGTGGATGTTATTTAATAAAAAAATAAAAGATGAATCCTAAAAACTACGAGGATAATTTTTTTGAATATCATTTACAGGGGGCCATCAGTTCGGCAGAAAATGTAATCCCAATAGTGAAAGAATACATTAGCCCTTCATCGGTTATTGATGTGGGATGTGGCATAGGTGCATGGTTATCAGTATGGAGAAAAAACGGTGCAAAAGAAATTATAGGGATTGATGGAGAATATGTAGATACCTCCAAACTACTGATTGAAAAAGCCGAGTTTAAGGCGCAAGACCTTGAGAAGAACTTTGCGTTGAACAAAAAATATGAGCTCGTAACATGCCTTGAAGTGGCAGAACATCTGCATGAACAATACGCCATATCATTCATTCATAATTTGTGTAAGTTGGGCGATGTGGTTTTATTTTCGGCAGCCATTCCTGCGCAGGAGGGCACCATGCATGTGAATGAACAATATCCCGATTATTGGGTAAATATCTTCGCTAAAGAAGGATTTATTCCGATAGATTGTTTGCGAAAAAAGATATGGGATAATAAGAATATTCAATGGTGGTATAGGCAAAACATGCTGCTTTTTGTAAATAAAGATGCGCTGGCAAATTACTCCCTACTGCAGGAAATAGCTATAAATAGCGATAAAAAAGTACTATCGCTTATTCATCCTGAAATGATGCTGGGAAAGGTTAAGAAAATAGATTATTATGAAAGTATACTGAATTCAAGTAAAGCAACATTGAAATATTTTCTTACGAATTTGTTACAAGGTAAAAAATAATGAGAGAAGAGAGGTTAGAAAGATTTATGGATTACAACAAGGTTGATATATCTGACCAATATTATCTTGTATACAAACCTTTAATAAGAGATTTAGAGTATGCAATAAAAAAATATGCAAGAGGGAGGGTGCTTGATGTTGGTTGTGGAAATAAACCCTATGAAGGAATGTTTCATGCTGATGAATATATTGGGTGCGATGTTGTTCAATCCAGCCGGAACAAAGTAGATATTGTATGTGATGCACTCCAAATTCCTATCCCCGATTCAAGTTTCGATACCGTATTTTCTACCCAGGTAATAGAACACGTTGACAATCATCAGAAGTTAGTGGATGAAGCATATCGGTTGCTAAAACCGGGAGGGCATTTTATTGTTTCAGGACCAATGTACTGGCCTTTGCATGAAGAGCCTTATGATTATTTCCGTTTCACAAAGTACGGGTTCAAATATATTTTAGAAAAAGCCAAATTCTCGGATATTGAAATACTTTCGAATGGTGGAAAATGGGCATTGATGGGGCAGGTTATTATACTTAATGCACATCCAAGAATAGTTAAGTTAAAATTATTCAGGTATATGATTAATCGTATTTTTTCCAATCTCGATAAAAAATATTACAACGATTTTAACACCATGAATTATGTGGTCGTGGGAAAAAAGGAGTAGATGTATGACGCATAAAATATCAATAGTTATTCCGTGTTATAACCAGGGTATTTATTTAGATGATGCCCTTCAGAGTATTGCCCAATGCAAAGACTATAGTCTTTGTGAAATAATTATTGTAAATGACGGCTCAACAGATGCAATCACATTAAATATACTGAAGGATCTCAAAACGAATGGCTACCATATTATTCATCAGCTCAACAAAGGTTTAGGTGCCGCAAGAAATACTGGCATAAGGGCTGCAACATGTAAGTATATTCTTCCGCTGGATTGCGACAATAAAATTGCATCTGATTATATTAACGAAGCTATCAAGCTACTTGATAATAACTCTTTACTGGATGTTGTTTACGGCAATGCCGAGTATTTCGGAGAAAAGACCGGAATATGGGAAAGCGGCGAGTTTAACCTTCAAAGACTGATGATTGAAAACTATATTGATGCCTGTGCTGTATTTAGGAAATCAACATGGGAAAAGATAGACTCCTATGACGAAAAAATGCCGGTAATGGGTTATGAGGATTGGGATTTGTGGCTGCGTATTGCTTTTGGGGGCGGGAAGTTTGCATACATTAATAAAGTCTGTTTTTTCTACCGGTATAGTTCAACATCCATGATACATTCTGTACAGAAAGAAAAACTGGCTACCATATTTGAATATATGGAAAAAAAGCACAGTGCGTACTTGAACCGGCTATATCTTAACAGGTTGATTACATATAAATCATTAAAAAATAGGGGACTTGCTTTTAACCTTGTATTTCGTAGTTATTTTCCTCGAATTAGTAATCTTTTACGAAAGATAGGGTTAATGAAAAATAAAGATATTATTTAAGTTTTTGCAGCATTCGTATGAATTCCCCAGTTGAAATATTGCTATCAACATATAATGGTGCGCAATACCTTTCTGCCCAACTGGATAGTATTTTGCAACAAGATTATCAGTATTGGAAATTATTGATAAGAGATGATGGTTCAACCGATGGAACATTATCTACTTTACAAGTGTATGCCCAAAAGTATCCGGATAAGATTATATTGCTAAATGATAATGAAGGCAATTTGGGTTATTCAGAGTCGTTTTGCAAGTTGTTGAAGCAATCATCGGCAGATTATCTGATGTTTTGCGACCAGGATGATTATTGGTGCCAGACGAAGATATCTACGATGCTTTCATTTATGATGGAAGAGGAGGTTTATAAGCCGGGAATGGCCCGCATTGTTTTTTCTGATTTAGAGGTGACAGATTCTGAATTGAAGACGACAAATATGTCATTCCTCAACATGATACAGTACTCTCCCACAAGTAAGGCACAGGTTTTTTTTCTCAAGAATTATGTTCCGGGGTGTAATATTATGTTTAATCGGGCACTTGTAATACAGGCCCTAAAAACTGCCAACATCGTCCATCTGCATGATTATTGGTTAATGCTTGTCTGCAGTGCGGTTGGCAAAATCACCTTCATTAACAAATCTCTGATGAAGTATAGGATGCACAATGCTAATGCAATAGGATATAAAGAGCAACGGTCTTCATTTATGGGCAGGTTTATACTATTTATTAAAGAAGTAGCAAAGTATAGTGCTGCAAATAAAGAATACAGGGACATTATGTATGTCAATAATGTGGAGCAGATGAAAAATATATGCAAGACATTCCCGGCTAACGTTTCAATGGATGCGATTACCTTTTCTGAAGTTGATAAAAGCACTTATTTAGCAAGAAAAATAAGGAATATAGTTGAGCCATATTTACTCGAAACCTCACTATTGAAGCAATTAACTTATATTATCTGTTTTTAAAAGGTGGAATTATCAATCATCATAGTTAACTACAATACATTTGAACTTACTTGTTCCTGTATTACTTCAGTGGAAAAGTACACACAGAATACCGATTATGAAATTATACTAGTAGATAATGCATCTAAAGAATGCTCGCCCGATTTATTTGTGGAGCGGTTTCCATCTATAAAACTAGTTAAAAATCCTATTAACTCAGGATTTACGGAGGGGAATAACCTGGGGATTCAACATTCAACAGGAAATGTAATATTGCTGTTAAATAGTGATGTGGCTTTAACGGAAGACGCTATTTCCAAATGCCTGGATACATTAAATAACAACGGTGCAATAGGACTTATAAGTTGTATGCTTAAATTTCCCGATGGTTCTATTCAAAAGCAATGCCAGCGGTTTCCATCTATTATGGTTACGCTAATAGAGCTTTTCAGGATACATAAACTGATACCACAACCCATGCGCGGCAGAATAATGCAAAATGGATTCTTCGATCATCAGGAAAGTATTTATTGTGATTCTATTTGGGGCGCATTCTTTATGTTTCCCAGGAAGGTTTTGGATAAATTTGAAGGACATAAATTGCCAGAGCAGTTTTTTATGTATGCCGAAGATCTGCTGTGGTGCTACCTTATAAGAAAGATGGGCTATAAAATATTCTATAAGGCAGATACCTCTGTAATCCACCATCTCGGGGCTTCATCATCCCATTCTGTTTTAAAATTTAAACACCAGAATGAATATGATTTCGTAGTAAAATACTATGGCTGGTTTTATGCCAAGGTGCTGGTATTATTTCGTTCGCTATTATATCTTACCGGGTTTGGGAGCGAATATGCTGCTGAAATAAGCCGGATATATTTCAACCTGTTTATAAGTGGTAAGTTGGCATGAAAGTAAGCCTTGTCATACCCAGTTATAACCCTACGCTTAAGCTACCGGCTACGCTTGACAGGCTTGTGCTGCAATCTGCCCTGATAGATGAACTAATAGTGATAATTGATAATGATAAGCACAATGATTTTGCAAAATTATTGGAGGAGAAGTATTCATCTATTTTAAAAATAAAGGTATTTCCCCAACCTAATTCAGGAAGGGCCATATCGCGGAATAGGGGAGTAGAGTTAAGTAGCGGCGACATTATTATTTTTTTAGATGATGATATGCTGGCTGAAAATAATTTGGTAGAAAAGCATATCGGATATCATCTAAAAAACCCCGGCATCATTGTTTCGGGAAATGGATACAGGAATCCTGCCGATGCAACATACGATTTTGGAAAGTTCCTTATAGAAATGGAAAAGGACTGGAAAAAAAATGATATCGATACACATGAAATTACATTAAAAAAATTTGATTTCACCGCCTGCAATATGTCCCTGCCTAAAAATGTGTTTCAGCAACTGGGTGGTTTTGATACCCGGTTCTCTGACAGCGAGGATTTCGATTTTGCCATCCGTGCCATTAATCAAAATATCAAAATTATTTATGATAGCACATTACTTGCATGGCATAATGATTGGCCCAATATTGATAAATATATTAAACGCCAGAATGAGTACACTGCAGCTAAAGTGAATGTTTTTAAAATTCGACCTGAATACCTGGTGTACTTTCCTAATTTACAGGTTACCGAGCGAAGCATAATTAAGAAACTTGTTTCAGGCATTATTCGTCAAACAGTCGGAAAATGGGTGATTTCCCAAAAAGGGATCTTTAAAATGTTGCCTGTTTTTATAAAATTTCCGTTATACAGAATTACCATTTTTTCATATTCAAATATTGGTAAATGATAAACATGAAAAAAATACAGTATATTGCTGGCCTAAATATCCCCTGCTATAATTTGTTAGAGTTTAGCCATTAACCTCTAACCCTTTTTTGAATCAAATGACCGGAGTAAAGCCAAGAATCAAGAATGTGTTAGCGACTAGGTCGTTCATGCGGGTATTTAAGGGAAACCGTTTTATTTTCGTATTTCATGATATCTCTGATTCAAACGAGCCTCATTTTTCCAAGGAATATTCAACCCCTGTTTCCCGTTTTCGGGAGCAGTTAGATTTGTTGCAAAAGATTTTTAAAATTATTCCGCTCGAGCAAATTGTAACAGATAAAAACCTGAAGAGGGATAAAAATTATGCCGCCATAACCTTCGATGACGGTTTTTATTCCGTATTTAAAAGGGCCCGGTCAATTCTTAAAGAGAAGGGAATACCCTATGCTGTTTTTTTAAATGGTTCCGCTATAAAAGATAACCAACTTTGGTTTTCTAACATAGAAATTGCAGGTAAAAGCTATGAAAAACAAATTCTGGAAATATCCCAAACAGTATTAGCAGATGGCGAAGATCCTATCTCTGCTATCTATTCTCGGGGTAAGTTTAATCAGTACTTCCGCGAGAATTATAAATTGAAAGAGGCCGGGAAAAAAATTTATATGGATACAGATGATATCAAGCTTCTGCGACAAGAGGGAGTTTTAATTGGTAGCCATAGTTACGACCATTTTGCTTTGGGCTTTTGTGATGAATTAACAGCCCGTGAACAGATAGAAGATAACCATAAATTGCTGAAGGAAATAACAAATCAAACAATCCGGCATTTTGCTATTCCATTTGGCAAAAAAAAGCATTATAATAAAAATACTATTTCAGTTCTAAAGGAAAGCGGACATACATTTATATACAGTGCAAACCCAAATAAGTTTAAAGCAAAAGATTTAAACAGAAGTGACTTCTTTTTCCCCAGGATTGGTATTACCGATCAAACTCCGCGGGAATTACTTTTCATGATTAACCGTACACTATTCAAAAAATATGACCTCTAATTCCCCTTCCCCTGATTTTATTTTTAGGCAGTGTGATTTTGATTCCCCTGACGACCTTTCCGAAATATACAGGCTTTGTTTCGGAAAAATCCCATCTCCACATTATTTCAAATGGAAGTATTTAGATAACCCGGCAGGGAGAGCCATTGCTTTTGTGGCTATTCACAACAATACTGTCGCCGGCTTTTACGGAGTCATCCCTGAGTTTTTCATGATTAATGGAAAAGTGCAGATTATATACCAGTCTATGGATACTATGACCCATTCCAGCTATAGGCGAATGGGGCTTTTTACAAAGTTAGCCAATATGACGTATGATTACATCAGGCAAAAAGAAGGTCATATACATCTTATTGGATTTCCAGGAGAGATGTCATTCAGTGGGTTTGTAGATAATCTGCATTGGCAGAATATAATCCATTTCAAATATTTGTTTACATCAAAATTACTCTTCCGGCCTGTTGCGTTATTAAGTTCATTTTCAAAATACCAAGTAGAAAAGATAACCTCTTTTGGTGAAGAATTTGATTCATATTTTGAGCACAAAGAATTAGTAGACAGGCCTATTGTAAAATATTTAAACCGGTCAATTATTAATTGGCGTTTGGCAAACCATCCAGACATTCATTATGAGATTGCTAAAATAATTCATGACGGGCAATTGATAGGCTATTTTAGTTACCGCCTTCATGAGAATAATACCGCATTTGTGGTGAATATTGATATTCTTAAAACGCAACTTTTTAGACCATGCCTAAATGTAGTTTGCCATTATTTATTTTCCGAGAAAAAAGTGAGAGCTGTTTACACATTTCAATCGGGTAAGAATCTTAAAAAAGCATATTCCCGGTCAGGTTTTCTTTCCAATCCCTTTTCCAAAGGTCCTTTTTCCTATCGAACTCCTTTTATCGTATACGGAGATAAAGAAATATCGGGACTTGATTGGTTTGATCCTGATAATTTCTACATACAGCCGATAGTAAGAGATTATTAATCTGAATTTATTTTGATATACGAATAATGCATGTTGTTCATGTAATAGCAAATAATTCAAGCGTACCATATCTTACCTGGTTTGCCGAGCGTTTGGGAGAATACCCTGATGTTAAGTTTACATTTATTGTAATGTATCCTGAACAGCCACGCATGGTGGATGAGATGAAAAAATATGGGTGCGATGCCTATTGGATAAAATTTAATGAAGCAAGGCGAAAATCAGGAATGGTATTTGCTTTCTTTAAATTATACAAGCTTTTCAAAAAGCTAAAGCCCGATGTAATTAATGCGCATCTTTTCGACGACTCAGTCCCGGCTCTATTGGCTGCCCGACTAGCCGGAATCAAAAAAAGAGTAATACGAAAACAAGAAACCGCATATCATTGGTATTTTGCTCCTAAGTGGGTGTGGGTGGACCGCTTTAATAATTTTAACTCTACCGACATTATTGCAATAAGTAAAGGTTCGGAACAATTTCTAATAGAAAAAGAAAAAGCCCCGCTTGAAAAAGTTCACATGATTTATAACGGTATACCAATTAAGCACTTTACTGCACAAGTGGATACTGATAAGGAGTTTTTAATAAAAAAGTATGGATTGGAGGACAAAATTGTTTTGGGAACTATTTCCCGTTACATCGAGTGGAAAGGGTATCGCTACATTATTGAAGCCGCCAGGACGCTTGTTCAGAAATATAAGAACCTCAAATTTCTTTTCGTGGGATATGGCGAGCAGCAGCAGGAACTAGAACAAATGGTTCATGAATATGGCTTATCTGATTTTATTATTTTTTCGGGCTGGATAGATAGGAAATATATTCCATCGCTTTATGGAGTTATGGATTTGTATGTTCATGCGGCCATTATGGAACCATTTGGATTTGTATTGGTTGAGGCAATGGCTAACGGGGTGCCTATAGTTACTTCAAAAACAGGGGTTGCCGCCGATGCTCTCGAACACCAGGTAACTTGTTATTTTACAGGTGATAAAGATCCGCAAGGTATTGCGAACGGTGTAGAATGGATGATAGATAACCCTGAAAAGAGGGAAACCATGAAAGAAAAAATAAAAAAGATAGCAGCCGAGCAATTTAATATTGAGTATATGCTTGAAGAGCATATAAAAGTTTATAGGGGAGAAAAAAAAATCATTTTTTAGGAATGACTAATTTCCTTCCTTTTTGTAGTAATTTGAAAAAGATTTCGGGACTATATAAGAATGCCAACAAGGCAAACCGGATGGCCCTTCCTGTTTTTTTAGCATCTTTATACCAACTGCCTGAAAGTATTAAATAAACTTTGGCAAAAACCCTTCTTCTTATTTTACCGGGAGGGATGATATTTTTCTCCTTTATCCTGTCGAGTATGTATAATTCATCGTGTTCAAGCAAATACACCTTTTTGCTCATGCTACCGGGTGTATCCCTGTATTTGGCAATAGCACGGGGTATATATGCTCCTTTGCACTGGCTGGCCAAAAGAATTTTAAAATAGCGGTCGGCACAGTTGGAAAGATTTGTATCAAAGTAGATATTTTTATCGGTAACCACAGAACTTTTTATCATGATATTTGATGCGAACCCTGGAATGCTTATGGGCGCCCAGGTGAGTGATGCTTCCCTTATCATATCTGTCGTAGCGCCTTTTTCAACAAACTTGTTCTTCAGATCTGCATCACATAGCATAATATCACTATACACATATTCTATTCCCTCATCAGCATGGATAGCCTCGTATTTTACTTCGAGGTTTTCGGGCAGGTAAGCGTCATCCGCATCTAAAAAGGTGATGAACGCTCCTTTGGCAATGCTAATTCCTGCATTTCGTGCAGCTGACACACCTTTGTTCGATTGATTAATAAGTAGTATTCTGGAGTCTGAAAGAAAACTGCTTACAATTTCAGTAGTATTGTCAGTTGCCCCGTCATTAACTACAATAAGTTCCCACCGTGTAAATGATTGGTTCAATATGGATGTAATGCTTTCAGTAATGTATTTTGCTGCATTGTAAGCAGGCATCACTATACTTATCTCCGGCGTATTCATCATTTTTCCAAATTACAAAATTATTAATTCAATAATTAGTATTCATCATAATTCATGATATTTGTAACATCAATACTGATATCTTTCTTGAAAACCCCGAATAAAAGAATATTGTTTATTACCCAGTGGCCGTTTGAGGATGCCTTGATTCAAACCTATACATTGCCTTATGTGCGTATTATTCAAAATATTACTTCCTGGTATCCCTATGTGGTGGTTGCAGATAGGACCATCAATAAAATTGCAATAAAAAAGCGCGGAAGTGTTATTACCATTGTGCTTCCGTATCTAAAACAGTATTTGTTTTTAAGATGGGTATTGAACATTATAATTCTCTGGAGAATTGTTAAGCAAAAAAAAGTAGGGGTAATCCACCCTGTATGCACTCCCGCCGGAGCTGTAGGCACTATTTTGAAAATGGCTAACAGGAAAGTGGTATTAAACATTGACAGCTTTGAACCTCATGCCGAGTCTATGGTTGAAAATAAAACATGGAAAAGAGCAGGTTTAAAATTTAGGTTATTATTTTATTTTGAGGGACTGGAGACGAGAATAGCTGATTATTTGATTTTTGCCGCACCCGGAATGCAAGATTATATACGCGAAAAATATGGCACAATCATAAACAAGTACTCGGTTAAGCCGGCATGTGTTAATATAGAAGCATTTTCAGATAAGTTTATCGGGAGTAAAGAGCTGGTAGATAAATATAATCTCGCTGATAAAATTGTATGTGTATATGCCGGAAAATTCGGGGGAATTTACCTGGAAGATGAAATTTTTCAATTTGTGAAAGCCTGCGAATCTTTTTGGGGAAAGGATAGGTTTTGCTTTTTGTTATTAAGTAATGCGAAAGATACCTACATGAAAAAGAAAATGGACGAATACCATATTGAAGCATCTTCTATTATTAAGCTATTTGTCAGGCATACAGAAATTCCATACTATATGGGCCTCGCTAACTTTGCCATCTCTCCTTATAAGTCTGTTCCCTCTAAACGATATTGTACACCCATTAAAGATGGGGAGTATTGGGCTATGGGTTTGCCTGTGGTTATTACCCCAAATATTTCTGTTGATTCAGAGATTGTGAAGGAAAATGCAGGCGGGGCTATATTGGAAAGCTTTGATGAAGCTGGTTATCAAAAAGCTATTGAGCAGATAAACAATATTATAAAGGGGAAAACTAGAGCAGAAATATACTGCCAAATAAGACCTTTAGCAGAAAAACACAGAAACTTCAGCATTGCCAAAGATATTTATGGTAAACTTTACGGTAAAGGACTATGATAATCCGGAGTTTGAAGGCTTTCTTTTTATAAAAAGATAAATGATATATAGAATGCTTATAATAGAAGCATAGAGCCCTATATAATCTCCATGAAGAGCATAAAATGTAACTATATCAGATGGATGTAAGGATGCTTTAATAACAGCCGGAGTCCACCAGGCTGTTCTTTGTAAAATAGTACCCTTGTCGTTGATAATTGCTGAAATGCCTGTATTAGCGCACTGCACTACTTCTTTTCGGGTTTCGGCAGCGAGCATGGCGCCATAACATAGGTGTTGCCTGTATCCGGGTGTGTCTTTCCACCATCCATCGTTGGTTATGATAAAGATCAACTGAGCACCTTTCTGAATATATTTCCCAATATATTCCCCATAAATAGATTCATAGCAAATAGCGGGGGCTATAGTGCTTCTTGAATAGGGTGAATAGAAAACAGAGGGTTCTTTCTGTGTGCCTAACGTGCCTGATGTACCTCCCAAATCAAATGCCAGCTTACCAAGCGGGGCAAGTAACTTTGCAAATGGCATAAACTCCACTCCTGGAACAAGTTTGCATTTATGGTATACCTCTATTTTCCGGGAGGAATCTAATTGAATGGCTGTATTAAAAGCATCGTAATATCCCCTATCGTCGGTAAATGGCCGTGCGCTTTCAGTTGGCTTTTCTCCGTTTAAATAAGCTTTGTATGTTTCTGCCCCCGTGAGCAACCTTAAATGGGGGTGGGTATGAAGATAACGCCATAGCAGTTGGATACTATTATTATCTTGAAAATTATTTTCCCAAATGTCGGGGTCAGTTAGTGCTGTTTCGGGGAAAATTAGATAAGCCGTGGAGCTATCTACGTTTGTATCGGCAAGTTGTAGCATCTTGTTTACCTGTTCCTCAAAATTGCCGCTGAACTTTTCATTATATGGATCGATATTGGGTTGGACAACTACTACATTTATAGTATTTTTTTTATGCAAATCATTTTGAGAACTGTACATAAATAGTGAGATAGCAATAGGCAGAATGATTAATAATGAGGTCAGGGTAACTGTTTTCCGATTTGGTTGTTCTTTGGCTATCCAACCATACACTACTTTAAAAATAGCTATGTTACATAACAATATCCATAGTGAGCCGCCCAGGGGGCCGGTAATGGTGTACCACTGCAATAAAGAAACATAATTAGAGAATCCAAAACCCAGTGTGAGCCACGGCCAGCTTAATTGCCAATGTAAGTGGACATATTCAAATGCGAGCCAATAAACCGGAAGAGAAAGAAAGCCAATGGATGTACTGGTTCTTCGCTTGGTAATGTGAAATAGCCAAAGAACAATAACCATGAAAAACGAATTACATACAAGGGCCATTATACCACCTACAATGGTCGAATTACAAACCCACCAGGTAGTTAAGGTATTCCATACAAGCATGGAAAGATAAGCGTATCCGAAAAAAGCAGCAGGTTTAGTGTTTGATAAGGCAGATTCTACAAGCAGTAAGGGGCAAAAGGCAATCAACAGTAATAAGGGAAATCCATGTGCCGGCCACCCTGCCGCAAGCAGCAGACCAGTTAGTATAGAAAGCAGATAAAAATGTTTACGGGATAGGTTTTTCATACCTCTGCAAACTTATTTAAAAATACCTTATAGTGAAAGAAGATGCGATATCTGGTGGTTATTTGGAGTAGGAATTTAAAACAGTTTTAAACAGGTCAATTTATATTCCTTGCTTTTTCTCATCTTTGCTACTCCATGCTGAAAAGACTCAACATACAAAATTACGCGCTCTTTAATTCGATAGAGGTCGAATTTCCTCAAAAGCTCTCTATTATTACGGGTGAAACAGGTTCAGGAAAATCTATATTGCTTGGAGCCTTATCACTTTTACTGGGCCAGCGAGCCGAAGCCGATTTGGTAAATAATAAAACAAAAAAATGTATTGTAGAAGGTGTATTTATAAGTAAGTCTGATGAAACCAAAAATCTTTTCTTACAAAACGATTTGGACTATGAGCCAGAGATTACTATTCGCCGTGAATTGTCTCCCGAAGGAAAATCCAGAGCTTTTGTCAACGATACGCCTGTAAATCTCGCTTTGCTGAAGACCATTGCATCTCGGTTGATTGATATACATTCCCAACACGAAAACTTGCTATTGAATGAAAGTGAGTTTCAGTTATCGGTTTTAGATGCGTATGCTGCCCATAAAACAACTATACAGGAATACAGGCAAAAATACTTGCGGTATAAAATCGTGGCTAAGGAAGTGGATGAGTTAATGAGCAAGGAGAATGAAGCTGTGAAGGAGAAAGACTATTTGGAATTCCAGTTCAAAGAAATAATGGATGCCCAATTGGTAGTGGGGGAGGAGAAAACAATAGAAGCGGAATTGGAGTTTCTCACCCATTCGGAGCAGATAAAGGAATCACTTGGAATGGCTGCTGGTACTATTAAGTCAGGAGATAATAACATGTTGGGTCTTCTTGCTGAAGTACGAAATAAGCTATCGGCAGTGGCAACCTATAATCCTAAGTTGGGCGAATTAGTTGAAAGGCTGAATTCTGTTACGATTGAATTGAAAGATATCGGGGCTGAAGTTGAGTTTTTAGAGGAAAAAATAAATTTTGATCCAATACGGGTTTCCTCCTTAACAGAAAGATTGGAGAGCATATATCATCTTTTACATAAACATAGGGTTAATACCGTTGGTGAATTGCTTAAGGTGAGAGATTCTATTGATGGCTCCCTGAATAAAATATCGTCACTGGAAGATGCCATTGTGAAATTAAATACTGAGAAGGATGCACTCTATAAGCAATTAAGAAGTTTGTCAGAACGCATAAGCGCAGGTAGGGAAAGAGTGATACCCGTTCTTCAGAAGGAAATACAGAAAAGCCTAACCATGCTGGGAATGCCTGACGCCCAATTTAAAATCGAGCGTGAATCGACAGGAAATTTTGGCAATTACGGTACTGATGCGGTGAGGTTCCTTTTTTCAGCTAATAAAGGAAAAGAATTGCGGGAGGTGGAAAAAGTAGCCTCTGGCGGTGAACTTTCCCGGGTAATGCTGGTTATTAAATCCCTAATAGCCAAGTATACAGAATTGCCAGCAATTATTTTTGATGAAATTGATTCGGGCGTATCAGGTAAGGTGGCGGGGCAAGTGGCTGAATTAGTATTGCAAATCAGCAAGTCTATGCAGGTAATTATGATTACCCATTTACCCCAAATAGCAAGCCGGGGCGAGGCGCATTTCCTTGTTTATAAAGAGAGTCAGCACAATAAAACTGTTACCCAGATTAAAAAACTATTGCCGGAAGAGCGCGTAGAGGAAATAGCCAGGATGATTAGCAGTGACAAACCAGGGAGTTCAGCATTAAAAACTGCCTCCGAGTTACTGGAGGGTAAAAACTAGCACATATCTGTCCTTCTACTATCTTTGCAAAAAACAACCTCAAAGTATGACACATAATTTGTTAAAAGGAAAAAGAGGCATTATAACAGGGGCATTAGATGCTAATTCCATTGCATGGAAGGTAGCTCTGAAAGCCCATGCCGAAGGAGCCGTTTTTACATTAAGCAACGCCCCCATTGCACTCCGTATGGGTGAAATAAAAAAACTGGCCGAGGAAACCGGTTCTCAAATTATACCGGCCGATGCAACCAGTGTGGAAGAAATAACAACCCTTTTCCAACAATCGACAGAGATATTGGGCGGGAAAATTGACTTTATACTTCATTCCATAGGCATGTCGCCGAACATTAGGAAGAATATTCCGTATGATTCCCTTAACTATGATTTTTTGAATAAGAGCTTGGATGTATCAGCTATTTCTTTGCATAAGATGCTTGCAGTAGCAAAAAAGATGGATGCTATCAACGAAGAAGGTAGTGTAGTAGCCCTTTCTTATATAGCTGCCCAACGCGCCTATCCGTTTTATAGCGATATGGCCGATGCAAAAGCCCTGCTCGAATCGGTTGTTAGGAGCTTTGGCTATCACTACGGCAAATCAAAAAAGGTAAGGATTAATTCTGTTTCGCAATCGCCTACCAGAACAACCGCAGGAAGTGGTATTAAAGGGTTTGATGATTTTTTTGGATATGCTGAAGCCATCTCTCCCTTGGGTAATGCCAGCGCGGAAGATTGTGCTGATTATTGCATTACACTTTTTTCTGATTTAACGAAAATGGTTACTATGCAAAACCTATACCACGACGGAGGATACTCAACTACCGGCATAAGCGCCGAAGTAATGGAGCTGTTCCAGCAAAATAAATAAGACTTTCAGGCGTTATTTTTACATGAAGGGGTTAAAAATCAATAAAGTATTCCTTGTATTCTTTACGGGAATAGTTATTTCCTTTCATTGTTTAGGTCAAGTGGATACCTCAGGCGGATTCAATACTCCGTCTTTACATGTGTTGACGCCGATTCCGGCTCCCGCTAATGAGATTTTTTATAAAGGTTCAGTCGAAGGTGGTGGCGGAACCGTTATTCCCATTACAAATGCTGCATTAAGAATAAGCATGGGCGGTGTTTATGATGTGCATTTTTCCGGTGAATATGTGATGGCTCCGCATTTATTTGGAGGGTTGGAACTGGAAGATATACAATTAGGAAATACAGTGCAGGACGCACCCTATAATACTATAATGACCATGTATAATGTAGGTATTAAGATGGGGTATTATACCTATATGCAAAGTGATTTTCTATTCTGTTATTCAATTAGTGCAGGCCCCTCACTTATTGTATTCAGCCAGGCCTTAATTCCTGCTCCAAGACTACAGTCATTTTTTATTACACCTGATTTTTTGGTTTCTTATAGGATAAATGATGAACTCAGGATTGGGGTCGATATTTCATGTATAATATTAGGCTATAAATTCGATCCTTCTTATGTGGGCATTGCCGGGCTACTTCCCGGTAGTTATAACCCGACAAAAGATGATAACGGCATTACAAGTTGCATTGGGCTTGGATTTGGTCTTTATTGGGCATTTCGAGAAGCTAAAAAGTAGTTCGTTTTATGCGCAAGTACAATGTAATTGGTTTAATGTCTGGTACATCGCTTGATGGGCTTGATATTGCCTATTGTAGTTTTCAATTTAATAAGGGCAAGTGGAACTATATCCTTCATAGTGCTGAAACAATAAAATACAGTAGTGCCTGGTATATACAATTAAGAGATGCCCATCTGTTAAATGGAGAAGAATTAATAAAGCTACACTATGAATATGGAGTGTTGCTCGGTGATAAAGTGAATGCATTTATTAAAAAATACGCCTTGAGGAATGTAGACTTCATTTCCTCACATGGGCATACCATTTTTCACAACCCTAAAAAAGGGTTTACTTTTCAATTAGGCAATGGAGTTTCTCTTGCGACTACTTGTGGCATAAAAGTGATTTGCGATTTTAGGGTTCTTGATATAGCCTTAAAAGGGCAAGGCGCACCACTTGTACCTATTGGCGATAAGTTGCTTTTCGCGGAATATGATTTTTGCCTGAATCTGGGGGGGTATTCCAATATTTCGTTTGAGTATAAAAAACGTAGAATAGCATTCGATATTTGCCCGGTAAATACAGCTCTGAATTACTTAGCATTGGCTAAGGGAAGAAGTTTTGATGAGGATGGAGTGATAGCACAGGCTGGAGAAGTAAATACACAACTCCTCACAAAGTTGAATGGATTGAAATATTACAGCAAAAAGCATCCTAAATCACTTGGCAGAGAATGGCTATCTACCTATTTTTTACCTTTGATAGGTGCTTCTTCCATAACTGTTCAAGATAAACTTGCCACCGTTGTTGAGCATATAGCTGACCAAACAGCAAATGTTGTTTTAAAGAATAGTAAAAGAGGAAAAATTTTAATAACCGGGGGAGGAGCCCATAACAGATTTCTTATTTCAAAACTGAGGGAGAAATTACCCTCGCATGAAATTATAGTTCCTTCAAATAATATAGTTAATTACAAGGAAGCCCTCGTTTTTGCATTGTTAGGGGTTCTGAAAATGGAGCAAAAAATAAATACATTAAGCAGCGTTACCGGAGCTACACGTGATAGTTCTGGTGGAGTACTATTTAATTCGTAAAAGTTGTAATTTTTACCCTGGCAGGTAGCTGTTAATAGTCGTCGTCGCCGTAAAAATCGTCGTCATCGTCGTCGTCATCATTCAGGTTATGAAGGTCTTCAATACCCGAATCTTCCTCGATGAATTCGATCTCATTTTCTTCTACTTCATCTGTTTCTTCCGGTTTTTCCGTTTCTTCATCCTCGTCTTCATCTGCAAAAAAGTCTTTCTGATTTTTCACTTTTTTGCCTGCAGGAGGTGCCGGTTTCTTTTTCTTTTTAGATTTTTCTGCTTCGGATGAGGAAGCACTTTTGCCCTTTTTAACAGGGGTTTCTTTTTTCTTTTTGGAATCGCCACTCTTAGGCTCAACCGATTTCTTCACAGTCACGTTTTTTTTAATAGTTTTTTTAGCAGAAGCCGCTTTGTTGTTTTTAGAAGCAGGCTTTGGGGATGTTGCATTTTTTTTCTTTAAATCTGTCTTTTTTCCCATTTTTTACGATTTTTTTAAATCAAAGTCAGATATGTGCTGCAATAATAAGTATTATTTAAATACAAAGATAAGTAACATTCTTTTTCGTATAACGTAGACAAACTAACAGTATTGTGTTCATATATAATATCCAAAAAGTTTTTTTGTATCGAAGGGTAGAATACTTTAGCATACCAAAAGTATAAATTTTAATTCATCCCTATGATACATTCTTTGTTGCTCCAGGTTCCTACCGCTGTAACTACGGCAACTACTGTAGTTGTAGATACGGCAAAAAACGCGGCCATGGCTGCTGCAGCTACAGCACCCGATAAAATATCGCTATTGGAGTTGCTTTTGAAAGGCGGCCCAATTATGTACCCATTGGGGTTATTGTTCACAATAAGCGTATTTCTTCTTGTAGAACGCTACATATATATAAAAAGAGCGTCGCGTTCTGGGAAAAACTTTATGAATTCAATGCGCGATGTAATTAGTAGCAACAACCTGGAAGCTGCCAAGGCACTTTGTAAAAATGCCGATAATCCACAAGCTCGCATGGTAGCCAAAGGCATAAGTAAGATAGGGATGCCCTATAAAGATATAGAAGATGCTATGGAAAATGTAGGTAAGATTGAAGTTTATAAGTTGGAGAAAAACTTAAATGTATTAGGTATTATTGCAGGTATTGCACCCATGTTTGGTTTCATAGGAACTATTTTAGGGGTTATTAAAATATTCTATAGCATTTCATTGACTAACAATATTAGTATCGGTGCCATATCAGGGGGGCTATATGAAAAGATGATAACCAGCGCTACAGGTTTATCAATAGGGATATTTTCATTTATTGCTTTCCACTGGTTGAATATTATGGTGAATAAAACCATACAAAAAATGGAAATAGTGGGTATTGAATTTATGGACATGCTACAAGATTCACAGAAAAAAGCCCAGGTGTAAGCCTTATAATTCTTTTTCAAGATGAAGATAAAAAGGGAAAATAAGTTCAGTGCGCACGTGGAGGCCTCTGCGATGAACGATATTATGTTCTTTCTGCTGCTGTTCTTCCTTATTGTTTCAACGCTTGTAAATCCAAGTATTGTGAAACTGACCTTGCCCAATTCAAAAAAGGTGCAGGAAATGAATAAGCAGGAAATAACTATTTCGGTAACCGCTCCATCAAAGCCTGGGCTCGATGATCAGAAGTACTATTTAAATAATCAACAAATTACTCTCGAGGATCTGGAACCTGCGTTAAAAGCTAAAATAACCGGGTTAACAGAACCTACAGCTGTATTAAGGTTTGATAAATCATTAACTGTTGAAGATTTGGTGAACGTACTTCAAATAGGCGCTGAGCTTAAAATTAAGATGGTTTTGGCTACTCAACCGGCAAATAAATAGCAAAATGACAAGCGTTGCTTTAAATGATAATAGGGATAATGATACGCTTACTATAGGGGCGTTTTTCACTAGCTATAAATTTCGTGCCACCCTTATTACAATTGCTATTCACGCAGCTATACTAGTGTTTTTATGGCTGTTTTATATATACACCCCTATTCCTCCATTTCCTCCTCCTCCTAATACCCCTGAGCTGGAAGTAGACCTTGCAGGTGGCGGCGGAGGGGGCAGTTCCGAAGCTAGTGCTGCAGTTAATAAGACGAGCAATGCAACTGAAGAGCACACGGAAGCGCCTACAAAAATAGTACAATCAAATCCGCCTACTATAAATAGCGAAGCAGAACCTACAACACCTATTCCCAGTGAAAAGGCTATAAAACCTGCCAAGAAAATAGATACAGTACCCAAACCGCAACAACCCAGTGTTGAATTGGTGAGCTTAGAGAATAAATTTAAAAATGCTAAGGCCAGCAGCGGTGGTAACGGTGGTGGCGGAACAGGAAGTGGTATTGGTTCGGGCCAGGGTTCAGGTACCGGGATGGGTTCAGGCTCAGGTACAGGTGGTGGTAGCGGTGCAGGCTCCGGGCCGGGAGAAGGATTTGGCTATGACCTAAAAGGAAGAGGCATTTTAAAAAGACCTGAATTAAATACGAACAACCCTGAACAAGGAAAGATAGTAGTGGGTATCACTGTTGATCAGGATGGTAATGTAGTAGAAGCAACACCGGGTATGGTTGGAAGTACCATTACTGATGCATCATTATATATATTGGTGAAGAATGCGGCCCTGAAAATGAAGTTTACCAAAAGCCCCGATGACAGCCCTGAGCAATCAGGTACAGTTACGTTCCGTTTTACAATACGTTAGTTCTTTTTGGTAGAGTGGTAAAGGATTATTTCGACTTTTTCCAACGTAATAAGTCCTCCTGACAGAGTTTCTTCAAACATCTGTTTAACAGTAGGCAGAAAGGCACTTATTTTTTCTTCGCTGTCTACAATTTCAATAATAACAGGCATATCGGGGCTTATGTCCCACAATTTTACACTATGTATAAGGCTGTTAGCCCCATATGATAAGATACCTTTTAACACGGTTGCACCCGCCAGGCCGTTTTCTTTGGCTTTGAATACAATGGCTTCGTATAATGGCTGATGTCCTATTTTATCTAATTCGCCGATAAAAATCCGTAATAGTTTGGCATTTTGAATTGTTTCCATAAGATTAGAGTTTTTCAATAACAATTATCGGTAAAAAAGTAGCCAAAATTCCCAGTACAACGCTTAAAGACATATAGGCAGTTGCATACCATATTTCCCCATCGCGAAGTAATGAAAGGCTTTCATAAGAAAAAGTGGAGAATGTAGTGTACCCTCCGCAAATGCCTGTAGCAAGGAAAAACCTCCATTCGGGGCTGATATTATTACGTAATGCAAGAGCATATATAATACCAATCAAGAAGCAGCCACTGATATTTACAAACATCGTTCCGAAAGGGAATGCCGATAAAAATTTGTTTTGTATTCCTGTAGAAGCTAAGTATCGCAGTATGCTGCCTATCGCCCCACCAATTCCTACCAATGTAATCGTCTTTAACATAGATTAAGTTTTAAGGTAGGAGTTATCAGACACCAGTATTACCCGGAGACGGTTTAGGGCAAACTCCATTGCCACAGACATCAAAGGTAAATAAATTTACAATTATAACTCAGCTTCGCCTGATTTTTTCTAACCATATATCAAGCACAGCTTTATAAGTTCCTGTATTGAGTTTTAGTGGGGCAGGATTAAGTTTTTGTGCTTTTTCCAGCGCATCTTTTAATAGAAATCCTTTTTGATGACAGCTTATTGCCAATCCTTTTTCCTGCATTAAATCCCCCAAGTATTCTTGTTCTGTCTGACCGGGAGTAGGAATAAAAATGCTCTTTTTCCAGCCGATAGTATGTAAATCCATAATAGTAGAATAACCCGGACGACTTATTATGAGTTCACTGCAATCGATGGCATCTAAAAAATCTTTGTCGGACAAATGAGGTACAATTTTAATTCGAGTATCTCCTGCAGGAGGTCGCGCATTTCCAGGCAATCCCTGAACGATTAGAACCTTTAATAAGGGTAGATCCTGTAGTTGTTTTACAATAAGTTCTTCTAAAATACTTCGTTGTGGCTCTGGGCCTGAAAGGATGACAAATAAATCGTATTCCCTTTTAATATTCTTTACTGAATGATTGAATCTTGAAAGAGGACCCATATAAGTTGCCTGTATTCCTTTTGGGATAGGATGCGAAAGGGTACCTGACAAATTTTCCTGATCTGCATAATCGGGTATCCAGCATTCATCGAAATGTTTAATATGATTATGAATAGTTTTATTAAGTGCCTTTCTTCCTGCAGAGGTCTGTAAAGTTAGCTGATGAGTAATAATTATGGAAGGAATTTGTTTATTCCACAGGCCATAACGGTTATCTGAAATAACGGCATCTATTTTTTTCTGTTCTACTAATTGAGTTAATAAATTATGTTCTTTATTAACGGCTGCAAGTATAGTAGGCACTTGCAATAAAACCTTCAGGTTAACAGGAAGTGTATTTGAATATGAAACCCTGTAACCTGGGAACTCTATAAATTTTGCCTGGGGAAAATGTTCCTTTAAAAAAAGTAGATGTCGGCCTTCTGCGCCTATTATAACCTCTAAATTCTTTTCGAGCAGATAATTAATAATCGGCACACACCTTGCTGCATGACCTAAGCCCCAATCTAATGGCGAAAGAAATATCCGCAAACGTATTATTTATAAAATATCCATTTGCCAAGTTCTCTATAAGTTACTTTTTTACCGTACATAAGCAAGCCTATGCGATAAATTCTTCCAGCTAACCATACGGCACCAAAAATGGAAGCAACCAATAATGTCATAGATAACTCAAGTTGCCATGGAGGCACGCCAAAAGGAAGGCGGGCCATCATAGCAATAGGGGAGGTTAGCGGTATAATAGAAAACCATACAGCCATGGCACTATGTGGGTTGGTTATAATGCCTCCCATCACGGCTATAGAAAGAATTAAAGGTGCTGTTACAGGTAACATAAATTGCTGTGTATCTGTGTCTTGGTCCACCGCCGAACCAACTGCGGCAAAGAGTGCACTGAAAAGTAAGTACCCTCCAAGAAAGTAAAATATAAAGCCTCCTATAACAAGTATCCAATTAGTGGCGCGCAGCATTGTATCAACATTATCTAGCGTGGCATACATGGCAGATTTTGAACCTGCTCGTATATTGGTAGCAGTTGCTTTATCGTCTTCTATAGGACGTCCTGATTTTATAGTTTGTTCCGTAGTTGTAACATTTTTTGGGTTTATCTGTTGAGCTTGAATATAGGATGAGCCAAAACCATAGATGCCCCAGCCTAATAATACCCATATTAGAAACTGTGTCAGCCCCACTAATCCCACACCAATTACTTTGCCCATCATAAGTTGGAAGGGACGCACCGATGAGATAATTATTTCGACAATACGATTTGTTTTTTCTTCCATAACTCCTCGCATAACTTGCACGGAATAGAGTAGGACAAAAAGATAAATAAAGAACGAGCTTACATATCCGAGAGCCATATTGTAATCTGAGTGTGTTTCCTGATTGCCAACAATGTCCTGTACTTTTATATTTGATTTTACTCCATCAATGATTGACTGGTCAAGGTTATTAGCCTTCATATTTGCCTTCTCGAAAATAGTATTTAACTGGTTTTCAATGGCAGAGACTACATCAATACCTGGGTCACTTTTTGAATAAAGTTGCACTTGTTGCAATTGTTCGGTTTTATGTATATAAAGGACTGAGGCGTGTGCCGAATCAGCAAATATCTTTTTCACCTCACCAATTCCAACATTACAATATCCATAATCATAGTGAACAGAAGAATTACTTTCCATAATACCACATAAAGCCTTTGTTTCATCTACTACTACTATACGTTGGTTTTCATTTTTTGTACTGGCAAGTAAAGCGGGTACAAAAATTATCCCTGCAAACAATAATGGGCCTAAAATGGAAATAACAAGAAAAGATTTTTTTCTAACCCGTGTGATATATTCCCTCTGTATAATAAGTGATATTTTGCTCATGCCTTCTTGGTTGGGTTAGTACTTGTAACAACTGAAATAAATACCTCGCTCATGGAAGGCAATATCTCGGAAAAGTTAATAACAGTGCAGGCCGGAAGTAATGTTCTCAACAAGTCATTGGAATTAAGTCCTTCCGGTATTTTGATTTTCCCGACAGTCAAATTATTTTCCTGAAATAGTTCAAGCAATTCATATTTGCCTGTTAAAGCGTTTTTAACCGAATCTTCATTTCCCTGGAACTTCACCTCCCAAACATGCAGTTTAAAACGATGACGCAATTCATTTACATTTCCCTCAAGCACAACTTTTGATTGGTTAATAAGGGTGAGATTATCACATAATTCTTCAACTGAAGACATATTATGTGTAGACAAAATAATGGTAGTGCCTTCGTTCTTCATGCGAAGTAATTCATTCCTTATTATTTCCACATTAATTGGGTCGAAACCGCTGAAAGGCTCATCCAGTATTAATAATTTAGGCTGATGTAAAACGGTTACAATAAACTGAACCTTTTGCTGCATCCCTTTTGATAGGTCCTCTACTTTTTTATCCCACCATGTTTTGATGTCAAATTTTATAAACCATTCTTTCAGTTTTGCTATGGCATCTGCTTTTTCCATGCCTTTCAACCGGGCAAGATAAACAGCCTGTTCGCCTACCTTCATTTTTTTATACAATCCTCTTTCTTCAGGTAAATAACCTATTTGCATGGCATGGTATGGCGCTAATTTTTCATTATTGAAAAGCACCTCACCGCTATCGGGGGCTGTAATTTGGTTTATAATTCGGATCATGGAAGTTTTGCCGGCTCCATTAGGGCCGAGCAATCCGTAAATAGTTCCCGTAGGGACTGTAAAACTGACATCGTTTAGTGCAACGTGTTGGGAATAACGCTTTACTATATTTTTGGCTGTGATAATATTATCCATTTCTATTTTCTAATCTGGCACGAAAATAAGAAATGTAAACTAATAGAGAAATGTTATTCAAACATTTCGTGGATACGTTGAAAAAAACTCTTGTTTTTTTTGCCCGGTTGCGGATTAAAATTGGGCGATTTGCGTATGGTATCCAAGAGCTTCTTTTCCTCTGAAGTAAGACTTTGCGGTGTCCATACACATATATTAATCAATATATCACCTTTGCCATATTGATTTAGCCTTGGTAATCCTTTACCTTTTAAACGGAGGATGTTTCCACTTTGTGTACCTGCCTCAATTTTTACAGTTGCCTTGCCTTCGATAGTTGGTACTTCAACGCTGGCGCCTATAGCAGCATCAGCAATATTGATATAATGATCATAATAGAGGTTTGCTCCATTGCGTTTCAGATGTTCATGTTCTATTTCTTCAATCAGAACAATTAAATCGCCCGGTATGCCGCCCCTGGGAGCTGCATTGCCTTGGCCTGAAACAGAAAGCTGCATATTGTTCTCTACTCCTGCAGGAATCTTTACAGAGATGATTTCTTCACCATCCGTGATTCCATGTCCATGACAGGTTTTACATTTTTTAGTGATTATTTTTCCTTCTCCATTACACGCATGGCATGGAACTGTGGTTTGAATTTGTCCGATAAAAGTACGTTGAACCCTGTTTATATATCCTGAACCATGACAGGTATTACAAGTAGTAAATTCAGAGCCTTTTTCTGCGCCTGTTCCTTTACATTCTTTACAGGAAACCTGTTTATTTACTTTTATTTTTTTCTCAACGCCTGTTGCAATTTCCTGTAACGTCAATTTCAGTTTTACTCGCAGATTAGAACCTCTGCTTACGTTTCTGCCACCTTGTTGAAAGCCTCCGCCAAATCCAAACTCACTAAATACATCTCCAAAACGGCTAAAAATATCTTCCATGTTTCCAAAGCCTCCCCCAAAACCGCCCATATCATCAGAGGCGGCACTGCTGCCTATTCCTGCATGGCCAAATCTATCGTAACGGTTTTTTTTATCAGCATCGCTAAGCACTTCATATGCTTCAGCAGCTTCTTTAAATTGTTCTTCCGACTCTTTATTGCCAGGATTCCGGTCAGGATGATGTTGTAAAGCCTTTTGACGATATGCTTTTTTTATTTCCTCTGCCGATGCATTTCTGTCAACGCCGAGTATTTCATAAAAATCTCTCTTTGCCATTATATTAGTTTATGAACTTGGTACTCTTTAGTTTGCAACCACCACTTTCGCGTGGCGAATAACTTTACCGTTAAGTGTATATCCTTTTTCAACTACTTCTGCTACTTTACCTTTCATATCGTTTGATGTGGCAGGGATATTAGTAATAGCATCATGCAGTTCAGGATCAAATACCTCACCTTTAGGTTCCATAGGCTGAACGCCTTTGGAGGTCAGTATCTTTTGAGTTTTCTGTAAAATAAGGTCTAACCCTTCTTGCAAGGGCTTATGGTCTTTAGCATCTTTATGGTGAGCCAAAGCTCTTTCCATATCATCTATTACCGGCAATATGCTCAATATGATTTCTTCGCCGCCATATTTTATCAAATCGGCCTTTTCCTTCTGTGTTCTCCTGCGGAAATTGTCAAATTCGGCATACAGGCGTAAATATTTTTCATTTAGTTCTTTTACCAATACTTCAAACTTAGCAACAACTTCGGCTGGGTTGCTTGGTTCGCTTTCTTCGCTTCTTCCTGCCTCTTGGTTAGCAGTATCTTGGTACTTAATATCTTCCTGTTCTTCAGGTTTTTCCGATTCTTTCTTATTCATGATGTTGATGTACTTTCTTTGAAGCCTACAAATATACCTTCAAAAACCTTGCCAAAATAAATTGAATGCCAAAATGACATTTTAAGAATGCAATAGAAGTATAAAAGGCAGATATAACATCTGTACCTTTGCACAAAAATAATTTGTGCCTAAGCAACTTCACCCCAAGAACCATCTTATAGCCACCATATTAGCCTATGCTTTAGTGCCTCTTTCTGGTTTTGCAACCGATATTTATCTACCCTCGTTTCCTCAAATGGCTACTCAACTGCAGGTGGGGGAACATAGTATACAAATGACCCTATCGTTATACCTCGTTTCTTATGGACTCTCCCAGATTATTTCAGGCATTTTGGTAGACGCACATGGCCGGTATCGATGGTGTCTGACAGCGCTGTTGGTATTTTCAGCTTCATGCCTTGTTATTACAATTACCAATGATATAGTGATTATTTATGCGATGCGGATCATACAAGGAACTTGCACCGCTTTTACGCTAGTTGCTGCAAGGGCTTTTTTTCTGGATGTGTATGAAGAAAGCGAAAAGAAAAAAGTATATTTAAGCTGGATGACGGTAGTGTGGTCGGCAGGACCTATTATTGCTCCCTTTGTTGGAGGCTATTTGCAACATATTTTTGGCTGGCACTCTAATTTTGATTTCCTGGCAGTATATGGACTGATATTGTTTGTTTTATTGCTTGTATTTTCGGGGGAGACTATTAAGCACCGTATAGAGGCGAGTTTTGCTTCGGTTGGCAGGAGTTATGCCACCATACTTTCTGCTAACGATTTTATTTTTGGCCTGTTCATTATAGGTATTTCGTACTCTATGATAATGTTGTTTAGCCTTTCGGGGCCATTTATTATTGAACATAGAATGGGTTTCTCACCAGTGGTTATGGGCTATGTGTCGCTAATTTTAGGTCTGGCATGGATGTGTGGAGGATTTCTGGGTAGACAATTAATTAATAAACGCTTTCTGAAAAAGATCAATATCGCTTACGCCATACAAATCTTAATAGTTATATTGATGATTGTAACATCTGGGCTAGCAAGCAACTTATATACCATGGTTTTGTTTGCTTTTCTTATTCATGTGTCGGCGGGTTTTATTTTTAATAATTACTTTACGTATTGTTTAGCTCGTTTTCCCCAACTGGCTGGTGTTGCAGGTGGAATTACCGGCGGATTCGCCTATTCCCTTACTTCCATATTGAGTTATGGCGTGGTTGCCATACTTAAACCAACTTCACAAACAACAATTGGAATTGGTTACCTTGTTATAGGTTTCCTGGGTATTGTTGCCTTGTGGACTAGCCGGAAAATGTATGTAGGAAAATAGAATTTATTCTTCCTGGAATAGAGAAAGAGCACCGCTTTCAAAATCAAGCAGCCAGCGTTTACGTTTTAATCCTCCACCGTATCCTGTCAGGCTCCCGTCTTCTCCAATAACACGGTGGCAAGGTATTACAATGGCAATACGATTGGCCCCGTTAGCAGTTCCTACTGCCCGGATGGCCCCTAAATTCCCTATGGCAATAGATTGTTGTTTATAGGAACGGGTTTCTCCATAAGGTATATCGAGCAACTTTTTCCAAACAATATTTTGAAATTCAGTCCCGGGGGTAATTAAAGGAAATTCAAACCCTTTACGGGTCCCGGAAAAATACTCGTTTAATTGATTTTCCAATACATCCAAATGTTTATTGGTTCCCGGTTCTATGGTTGCCCGCAAAAGCCTTTTCAGGTCTTTTAGTTCCGTTACAAAAGCACGTCGGTCTATAAATTCAAGCAGGCATACTCCTTTATCAGTAGCACAGGCGAGCATATTCCCCAAGGGTGTTTCTAAAACCTGCATATTGATTACAGTTGCTCCGTCAGTAAATAATGCTTTGTCATTAATAATAGCCTTAGCTTCTTCACGCAAATCTCCAAATCCTTCTATTTTCTTTACCTTGGCTTTCATTGCTGTTATAATTTATCTATAGTCAATAATAATTCATCAGTGCATTTTTCCAATTCCTCAAGCTGTGATTGATTAATACAATAAGGTGGTATAAAATAAAGCACATTACCTAACGGGCGCACAATGATTCCTCTTTGTAAAAAGAATGCAGCTACTTTTTTACCTAATTGGTTGAGATAAGATGTTCCTTCCCGCGATTTTAACTCCAGTGCCAGTATGGCACCTCTGCTTCTGCTTTCAATAATGGCAGCATGGTTTGCATATTTATGTTGAAGTTTTTCAAAAAAGGCAGAAATCTGCTGTATATTTTCAAACATCTCATGTTTTTCCAGTAAATCAAGACTGGCATTGGCCGCCGCACAGGCAAGCGGATTAGCAGTATATGAATGTCCGTGATAAAATGTTTTGGTCTTATCGTCAGATATAAAAGCATTATAAATAAACGCTGCACAAGCCGTTACACCCAAGGGCATAAATCCGCCGGTGATACCTTTAGAAAGACAAATAATGTCAGGCTTGGTATTAATATAGTTGGTTGCCCAAAATTTGCCTGTACGTCCAAAGCCTGTCATCACTTCGTCAGCAATGGTGATACATTCATGAGCTTTGCATAATTGCAGCATTTTATTTAAGGGTTCCTGTTCATACATCACCATACCTCCGGCACCTTGTACCAATGGTTCAAATATAAAGGCGCAAGCAGCATCATCTTTCAAGGCTTGTTCCAGTTTAGTAATAGTATTTTTTTCTTTTCCTCTGTGTGGAACGGGGATGAGAATAACTTCAAATAAAAATGGCGAGAATGGCATATTGAATACATTCCGCTCGGCAACTGACATAGAACCAAAAGTGTCACCATGATAACCGTTTTCAAAAGCAATTATTTTTCGTTTGGGTTTACCAATATTCTGATGATACTGTATGGCCATCTTCAAAGCTACCTCAACCGAAGTAGCCCCATTATCGGAATAGAATATTTTTGCCTGGTTGGAGGGCAAATGAGATAGCAAGCGTTCTGCCAGCACTACGGCTTGTTCATGCGTAAAATCTGAAAATGCAACTTGTTCCAGTTTTTTAGCCTGTTCGTATATCTTTTCGGCAATGTAAGGATTAGCGTGTCCATGCAGGTTTACCCACCACGACGAAAAAGCGTCTATGTATTTATTGCCCTTTTCATCTATAAGATAAACCCCATCACCTTTTACAATATTCAGAGGTAAGATGGCTTCTTTCTGATGTGTAAACGGGTGCCAGGTTACTTTTTTATCTCTTTCAGAAATAGAATTTGTCATAGTGCAAATATGGACAAATGTCATATAATTTTCTTGTGTTAAAAGAAGTATTTCCATGGATATATGGAAATATCACTATTTGTTATGGATGATAAATAGAAAAAAGCTATTCAAGGGTCTTATCTTTTTCACGATAAGCAATAGCAAGCAGAGCAGGATAAACTATCAGCAATAGGGGAAGCCCGGTTACAAAACCGCCTATTACTGCAATAGCAAGCGGACGGTGCAAGGTAGCCCCTGTGCCGACTCCGAAGGCCAACGGCGACAAAGCGATAATGGCACAAAGCGCTGTCATTATTTTAGGCCGTAAACGGGTGGAGATAGCATATACCAATGCCTCTTTCACGCCTTGTTTAGGCATATCTTCTGCAAATTGCTGGAAGGTAAATATTGCATTCTCACCAATAATACCTACTATCATAATAAGCCCTGTATAACTGCCTACATTGAGTGGTGTTCCAGTAATGAATAACGCAATACAACTACCTGTAACGCCCAGCACAGCAATGCCAAGAACCACGAATGCAGCTCTAAAATCTTTAAATAAGAACAGCATAATACTAAATACTAACAAACAGGAAGTAATAAGAATTATCAATAACTCGTGGAAAGATTGTTGTTGTTCTTCATAGGTTCCTCCGAAAGAATAATGGTAGCCTTGTGGCAATGCAATTTTCTGCATCACCTTCTTCACATCACTCATAGCACTACCAAGGTCCCTGTTGCTTAAACGGGCAGTAACCATCGCTACCGGCTGAAGATTTTCACGGTTTATTTCGGCAATGCCTTTGCTAGGTATAATAGTTGCAAGATGTGTAATTGGTTGAAGTCTTCCGTCCGGCAAAAAAACGGAACTTTGTTTCAAAGCATCAATACTTTGAAAGTAGCCTGCCTGGTCGGCTGATAATAGAGCATAATTTAGCTGCACCAGGCGTATATTGGTCATTTGTTGTTTTTCAAAAACAGTTCCTGCCACGGAGCCATTTAGTTGGGTGGCCAATTGAAATTGGAAATCTTCCGGTGCAATATTAAACTGGGCCAGTTTGGTTAAATCTGGGCGTATGTTTATGTATGGGCCTGCAACAGTAACCCCATTAAATACATCAGTAATACCTGAAATAGTACCTATTTTATCTGCTACATTAGCTGCAATGCCATTGAGCCTGTCAGGGTCATCGCCATATATCTTTATTTGCACCGGTTCTGTTTCCCCAATCAAATCACCTAAAATGTCTTCTATTCTTTGGCCAAATTCAATATGGATAGGTTGGTTTAATTCAGTTATCTTTTCCCGTATTTCATCAATTACGGCATCGGTAGTTGTCTTGCGGGTGTTTTTTAATTGTATAAGGAAGTCGCCACGATTTGGCTCTGTTACAAAAAAGCCCATTTCAGCCCCAGTGCGTCTTACCACTTTACTTACTTCAGGCACACCCATTACTGTCTGTTCAACTTTATGTAAAATGCTATCTGTTTTTTCGAGCGAGGTTCCCGGAGGCGTAAAATAGTCCATTACAACAGTACCTTCATCCATATCGGGCAGGAAACCCGTTTCTATATGTGGAATAATATAAAAAAAGCCTCCCAGCATCAGGGCAATAATAATGAAGCTTGTCCAAGGGCGGGTAACAAAGAAGACAACCCATTTCTGCCGCTTTACATGATGTGATGTTTTGGTGGTTTTAATACTTCTTGAGAAATAAGAATAAATGACGGGTAGAATGAGCCAGGTTGCAAAGAAAGAGCAGACAAGCGTTATTAGCATAGTGAGGGTAAGTACTTTGAAATAGGCTCCCGATATACCACTCAGCAGAAATGCGAAGGGTATAAATATAACAAGTGTGCTCATCGATGAGCCTACCATATAAGGTAACAACTTATGAATAGCTTGCTGGGAAGCCTCAAAAGCCGTAAGCTCAGGATGCTCTTCCCGTATGCGGTGAATTTGTTCCACTACCACAATGGCGTCGTCAATAATAAGACCGATGGCTGCAGCTAAGGCTCCAAGTGTCATAATATTAAAAGTATACCCTGCTGCATAAATAACCATAAGGGTAAGTGAAAGTGTAACCGGGATAGTAAGCAGCACTGCAAAAGAAGCCCTTAATGAACGGAGAAAAATAATAACCATAATGATGGCAAGCGCCAAGCCTATCATCAAAGCTTCCTGTACGCTCGATACAGCATCTTTCACAAAAGATGCCTGATCGTAATAATTGGAGATATGAATATCGGAAGGAAGAATCTTCCGGAGTTCCTTTATCTTTTCATTCATCCGCTGGGAGAAGTCAATGAGATTAGCATTGGGCTGTTGCAGAACATCTACCAATAAAGCCTGTTTTCCATCTGCCCGAATGCGGGTAAGGGCAAGTTCCTCGTGCACTTGTACGGTAGCTATATCCTTTAATCTTACATATCCCGAGCTATCTGAGTTCACAATAATATTTTCTAATTCAGGGATGTTATAAATGCTTGCATCGGTAATGGAAAGGTACATCCGATTATAGTCAGAAGAATACCCGTTCGACTCTATGAAATCATTTTTAGCTATGGCGTCGCGCACCATTGCAGGCGTAATTCTGAAGTTGCTCATTTTAGCAGCATTCAGGTTTACCCAATATTCCTTATTCTTTCCCCCTGAAATCTCAACCTTTGATGCTCCTTCTACTTGCGAAAGAAAAGGTTTAACCGTATATTGTGCAGTCCAGTTAAGGTCAATAGGCGTTCTGTCCGGGCTGCTTAATACGTATCCCATCACAGTGGTAACGGAATACATGCTCATCTTTTCTACTTTTATCTCCACATCTGGCGGAAGCATGTTCTTAATCTGGTTAATCCGCGATTCTATCTGTTGCTCGCTGATATCCATATCGGCATCCCAATTCAGGAAGATATTTATTTCACATTCTCCCCGGCTAGTGGTACTGTAAATCCTTTGCAGGTATGGAACTTGTTTTATGGCCTCTTCCAACGGACGGGTTACCGTTATCATCATCTTATCTATCGGCTGTTCTCCGTTTTCTGCAATGATTTTTACTTTCGGGAAAATTAAATTGGGAAGCAGGGCAGTTTTCGTATTCCGGGAAACATAATAACCTCCTACCAGGGCAAAAATTACAATGGCCAGTATAGGGTTTTTGAATTTTATGAAAAAGTGCTGCTTCATTTCAATCAGGTTACCTGTTTATCACTTTAACAAGGGCTGTATCAGGTAAACCATAATTACCGCTTATAAGTATTTTATCCTGTTCCGAAAAAGCAGGAGTTTTTATTTGTACACTATCTGTAGTTTCAGCACCTTTTTCAATCGGTATTTTTATCGCGAGCGAATCGTGTATTAACTTCATAACCCAAAACTGAACTTGGGTTTCATCGCATAAAATAGCTGATTTGGGCAGTATTGCATTATTCTGAATATCGGTAAGAATTTTTACCGTTGCTATCAATCCTTCAGGAAGATTCAGTGGAGAAGTGGTCCTTAAAATATAACGTTCCATTTGTACTGTCCTGTCCATTTCTGCTATCCTGGAGCTGACACGTGCTTTTACGGACTGTCCGTCGGGTAGCGTAATTAAGCAGTCAGCCCCTTCTTTAATAAAGGCACGCATTTCGAAAGGAACATCGAGTGTAAATACCAAGCTTGAGCTGTTTGCAACAGTGCATAGCATATCTCCATCTTGCACATAATCGCCTAATTGCCTGTTAATGGTTTTTACAATTCCTGTCTCGGTAGCTTTTACGTATATAGTACTGCTAATGTGCAATGCAGTATCTTTTACCAAATTTAGGGCAGCCGCTTCTTTACTTTCCATTGAAAAAAGTATATCGCCTTTTTCTACGAGTTGCCCCTGGGTAACATTTACCTTTTGTAAATATCCATTTATGGGGGCACGTACGTCATCGTTTAACAGGTAAGCAGTTGTTGCATTCAGGGTTCGATATTGTGATATTTTTCCAATCCTCGGCGAAATTACATTTACGTCTATTTTTCCGCCCCTTGTTATACTATCTGCATTATCATCTCCATCGTTTCCCCCGTTATGAGTGCATCCCATGCACATAAACAGTGATGCAAGTATAGAACAAAGCAGCGGGAAGGGGGCTTTTCTCAAATAGTTACTGATTCCAATAGTTAAATTCATTCTGCAATTGTTGTTGGTTAATGAGGGCTTGTGTAATTTCATTTTTTACATCTAATTCTTTGCGAATGCTAATAAGAAAATCGGTGATGGATATATTGCCGGCTGTTAACTGCACTTCGTTAACTTTTCGCCAGTTATTTACTTGTTCTTCTTCCTTGCGCAGTTGGACAAGTAAATTTCGGTTGTCTTCTATTTGTTTGGCAAGCATACTCGTATGGCTATTGTAATTCTGTACAAAGAAGTTTTGGTAATTGGTGCGTATATCATTTGAAATTTTGAGCGATTTATATTTTAGGTCTTTTTTATGCCCATCATATATGGGCATGGAAAGATTGAGACCCAGGCTATTACCGAAACTGCGGTAAATCAGGTTGGGCTGCGATGCCTCCATACCTGCATCGGCATACCAGGAAAGATGAGGATTATATTCTGCATCAAGCAATTTACCTTGGAATGAAATCTGGCTACTATCAATCTGGTATTTTTGAAACTTGGTTGATAGCCGGTAATCGGCTTGTTTGAATGCTTCAATTTGAGGTACCTCAAGGTTATAATGGGTAGTATCTGAAATTCCACAGGCTTCGTTCAGATCACTGAAGGACTGTACCATATCCAGCTTCAGCTTCACTAATTCTGTATGTTCCGATTGTTCTTCAACAGATAATTCATAGTAGTCAGATATCCTGTATATCCCCCTTTCAGTAAGGTTTTTCAGGAGCACTAGTTCATGAACCAGGAAACTATCGCTTTCTGAAAAATAAATTTGCTGTTGCTCTAACAAACAAATGGTGAGATATTTGTCTGTAACATCTTTTTTTAACTGTATTTCCGTTTGCTTCGCCTGGTTCGAGAGAGATTGATGTGCAATGTTGCTTAATTTCTTGTTCGTGTTTATTTCTTTGCGCGGAAAAATAAGTTGTGAAACACTGACAATTGCTTCATAATTGCCGCCATTAGTAACTGCTTCATCATACCCATATTGACCATAGGTTGGGGCCACCAAAGCCTGACCTGTAAGATTGACCTGGGGCTTATAATTGGAAACTGTTACTGCACTGTCTAATTTACTTTGCTCAATTTGTCCATAATAGTCTTTTAAAACAGGAGAGCTTTTTAAAGCTGTATTGAGATAATCGTCCAGTGTTTTAGTTTGTGCCTTTAAAATGGCAGTGTTGTAAAACGCTGAAATAAAGATGAAAACAATAATATTTTGCGGGGCTCTGAGCATTTATGTATGGCACCAAAGTTAAATTTTTTTTGTTACCGGAATGTTAGGAGCTTCCAATGCTCCGCTCAATATTATCTCAAAATGAATTGCTTGCCTGGCAATTATAGGTATTCAATTCTTCAACGTCTCATCGAGCCATTTGTAAAACTCATGTTGCCATATTAGGCCATCCTGTGGTTGCAATACCCAATGGCATTCTTCATCCAGGTATAATAATCTGCTCTTAATGCCTCTTAATTGGGCTGCCTGGAAGGCTTCTAATCCCTGCTCCACTGGTACCCGAAAATCTTGTTCTCCTTGTATGATAAGGATAGGCGTAGTCCATTTATCTACAAAGTTTTTAGGGTTGAATTTCTGATAGTCCACGGGTTCGGGTTTTTGCCAGTAAGAACCGCCTGTTTCCCAATTAGGGAACCAAAGTTCTTCGGTAGTACCATACATGCTTTCAAAATCAAATACGCCATCATGTGCGATGAACGATTTGAAACGTCCGTTATGTATTCCGGCCAAAAAGAAAATGGAGTACCCTCCATAACTAGCTCCCACAGCCCCTCTTCGGGTCACATCCACATAAGGCAGTTTGGAAATAGAGTCAATTGCTGAAAGGTAATCGCGCATAGGTTGTCCTCCCCAGTCGCGGCTTATTTCAGCGTTCCAAGCTGTGCCAAAACCTGGCATGCCTCTTCTGCATGGAGCTACAATGATATAGCCATTAGCAGCCATCAATTGGAAATTCCACCGGAATGAATAAAATTGCGATACCGTAGATTGTGGCCCTCCCTGGCAATAGAGCAGGGTAGGATACTTTTTAGTAGAATCAAAATCGGGAGGATAAATTACCCATACCAATTCTTTTTTATTATCGGTTGTGGTTACCCAGCGCTTTTCGACTTTACCCATGTGGATATTGTCATAAGCTTTTTTATTGGTGAATGTTAATTGGGTAAAAGCACCGGTTTTTAAATCCACTTTATATACTTCGTTTGCATGATTCATATCGGTACGGGTTACTATCATATCGTTACCCGACTCGCCAATCATGGCCGTAATATCATGGTCGCCACTTGTAATTTGTCTGAAGTTTTTGTTCGTTATCTGTGAAATATTCTTTGTAATACTAATTTCAAAAAGCTGGTCTGTTCCATAAGCATTTTCAAGGAAAAATAGTTTGTTATTATCCTTGCTCCATTTCAATGATGTAGCTGATTCATCCCAATCCCTGGTTAAATCATATTTCGTTTGTGTTTCAAAATCATACATCATTATCTGGTTTTTGTCAGATTCATACCCATCATGTGCCATACTGAGCCAGGCTATTTTGCTCCCATCGGGCGAAAATACCGGGTAAGTATCATAGCCCGGATTGTCTTGGGTAAAGTCTTTTGTACTTTCAGATAACATATCATACATGTAAATATCGGTATTTGTACTAAGGGCATATTCTTTACCAATTTTCTTTTTTGTGACATATACTATGGTTTTGCTGTCGGGACTCCATGATACATCCTCAGGGCCTCCTTCGGGTTGTTGCGGGCAATAGTAGCGTTCGCCTTTCATAATATCTACTGCTTTGCTCATATCAATATGCCCTGCCGAGTAAGGCGCGTAAAAAACATGACTATAGGTTCCATCCTCCCAGCTAGACCAGTGACGATACATAAGGTCATTTATAATTCGGGCGTGTGCTTTGGTCATGCCGGGGTAAAGGTCCGTAGTGCCCGGGTCTATCTTTACATTTTTGGTAAAGAGTATCCATTTACCATCCGGCGAAAATTTCACATTATCGATTCCATCTGTATCGTGTGTAAGTTGATTAGCATTGCCACCTTCAGCACTTAGCTGGTACCAGTTGCCTTTGTATATATACTCAATTTTGCCTTCGGGCGAAAATTGAACATTATATTCTCCTCCAAAGGTAGGCGCTAATGGCGTTGGCTCGCCACCTGCAATGGGCAAGGAATAAAGGTGTTCCTGCCCTTTATTCGCCTGTACATTGTAATAGGTAACACCATAGATAACATTTTTACCATCCGGTGAAAGGCATTCTCCACTTACCCTGCCAAGTTGCCAAAGCAATTCGGGGGTCATTACATTTTGTGCATGAGAAAAGACTGGAAGTAAAAAACTAAAAGCCAAACAAGAGAGAATATTTCTTTTCATAACTAAGGTTTTGAGCGGGCTAAGATAGGGAAATGTTACTAAATCTACTGATGCCCTGTTTTCTTACATTTGTGGTTATAATGGTAGAAGCTTTTCTAAAATATCTTTCTGAATTGGTGTCCGGTAATAAGACTCCTTCTTTTTTATTGGCTGTAAGCGGAGGGCTCGATTCGGTTGTTATGGCTGAACTATTCCGGCTTGCAGGGCATAAGTTTGGAATAGCACATTGCAATTTTCAATTGCGGGGAGTGGAATCGGATGGGGATGAAAAATTTGTAAAGGAATTAGCTTCAAAATTTGGCTCGCCTTTTTTCTGCAAACGATTTGAAACCGAAAAATTCTGTATGGAAAATAAACTGTCGGTACAAATGGGTGCAAGGCAGTTACGGTATGAATGGTTTGAGCAATTACGAATGGAAAATGACTTTAATTATATTGTTACAGCCCATCAAGCGGATGATGTAATAGAGACTTTTTTTATCAATCTTCTTAGGGGTACGGGTATTTCCGGATTGCGTGGTATTAAAGCAAAGCACGGAAATACCATTCGTCCCTTATTGAAGTTTTATCGCAAAGAAATAGAAGAATTTGCTATTACTAGTAAATTGAAATGGAGGGATGATAGTAGTAATGATTCAGATAAATATGAACGAAATAAAATAAGGCATCATGTACTACCTTTATTAGAAGAAATAAATCATGGTGCAAAAGAATCAATAACGACAACTATTGAAAACTTGAAGAAAACCGAATTATTACTGAATGATAATCTTGATAGAATTGTGCGAGAGTTTGTTAACGTAGAAGGCGAGCGTATAATTATTTCGTTTACATTTTTTGATGAATGTAACCTGCCAGTCATTTATCTTTATGAGATAATTAATGAGATGGGATTTAACTATGCACAATGTGAACAGATAGTGGAAAGCACTAAAGGACAAGCGGGGAAAATATTTTTATCAGGTACACATCGTCTTGTTATTGATCGCGAGGGACTCATCATAGAACCCTATACGGAAGGTAATAACCATTTTGAAATAGAAATAAATAAGGAAACGAAGGAGCTATTGCTGGGAAAGCATAAATACATTTTTAATGTTGTTGAAAAAACGACAGACTTTCAAATTTCAACAGATTCTAACGCTGCAAACCTTGATTTTGATAAGCTTGTTTTCCCATTGAAAATACGTAGGTGGAAAGAGGGAGACCGGTTTTATCCACTCGGGATGAATAACCCTAAGAAAGTGAGCGATTTCCTGGTTGATAATAAAGTTTCCCTACTCGATAAGGAGCACGTTCATGTATTGGTTTCAGGTGAGGAAATTGCCTGGCTGATAGGGCATCGTCCCGATGAACGTTTTAAAGTGACAAAGGGAACAAAAAAAGTATATCTTTGTAAGTCCTAAAAAAAACCGGACATGAATAAGATAGGAAACCCTCTACTGGTTGACAAAGAAATTATAGGAAGCCTTCACTTTCCCAACGACGAAATTTTAAATTCACCTGATCTGAAACTACAGAGACAGTATGATCTTGATCGGGCCGCCTCATTAGGTACGGACAGGGTGAAAATGAAAATACTTTTTGAAGATGATGACGGATTAAAGCAAGTAGAAACTACTGTTTGGGCAGTTACCAAAGACAGAGTTGTACTGAAACACGGAGTTACCATTCCCATTATACGAATACACGAAATCAAGATATAACTTATGGTGCACATATTCAGAAAAGGCTGGATTGGCCTTTTTTTGTTTTTAGTATATACAGCGAGCGCACAAGTATACAATCCCCTTAGTTGGAAATTTTCTCAAAAGCAAATCAGCGATTCGGAATATGCTGTTACGTTGCATGTAGATATTCAGAAAGGCTGGCACGTATATGGTCAACACAGCGATAGCAATGGCCCTATTCCAATGTCCTTTACTTATACAGCTGCTCCCGACTATAAGCTGGAAGGCAAAACAATAGATTTAGATTCCAGCATAACCAAATACGATTCTACCTTTAAATTAGTTGTAAAGTATTTTTTTAACCAGGCTGACGTTACCCAAAAAATTGTTGTACATAGCCCTAATGGTTTTACCCTGAAAGGTAATGTGTATTGCCAGGTATGTAACGAAAGTATGTGTCTTCCGCCCAAAGCGTTTGATTTTGTTATTACCATACCGCCTGCAGTGCCCATGTCAAAATCTTCCGGCAGCGGATACCTTTTAATATTTCTATTAGGTTTCCTGGGTGGGCTTACAGCGCTCTTGACTCCCTGTGTGTTTCCTATGATTCCACTTACAGTTAGTTTCTTTACCAAAAGAACCATCCCTCAAAATAAAAAGAAGTCAGTAGGTCCTTATATTTATGCCCTGTGCATTATACTTATTTATGTTCTTTTAGGTGGATTAATAACTGCACTGGCAGGCCCCTCAGGTTTGTATGTTATAGCTAGTAATGGGTGGGTAAATCTTATTTTCTTTATTGTATTTGTCATTTTCGGGTTCTCCTTTTTAGGTGCCTTTGAAATTACACTACCCAGTTCATGGGTAAATAAAACCGACACTGCTTCTGAAAGGGGAGGGTTGGCCGGTATCTTTTTTATGGCGCTTACCCTTTGCATTGTCTCTTTTTCATGTACCGGTCCTATATTAGGTTCTCTTTTAGCGGGAGTCTCCCAAAATGGTGGTTACTGGAGTTTGATAGTGGGTATGTTTGGTTTCTCGTCTGCCATGGCATTGCCTTTTGCTTTGTTTGCTGCTGTTCCGCATTTATTGTCGAAGATGCCGAAATCGGGCGGGTGGCTTAATAGTGTCAAGGTAGTATTGGGATTGTTAGAAATTACTTTTTCGCTCAAGTTTCTTTCCAATGCCGATTTGGTAGGACTTCATATCAAATGGTTGCATTTCCATATCAACGGACCCATGGGTATCCTCAGACGAGAAATATTTGTTGCTATTTGGATAGTTATGTTTGCTATAACGGGCTTGTATCTTATCGGTAAATTAAGATTCTCGCATGATTCAGAGATAAAACATCTGAGCGTTACCCGTTTAGTTATAGCTGTTTTTTCATTTTCATTTTCTCTATATCTCATACCTGGCTTATTTGGTGCACCGTTGAAACTGCTCAGCGGGTTCCCCCCTCCGGCATCTTATTCAGAAGGGTGGGCTATAACATCGGAGGCTGGCGTGTCTCCCGATAAAACAGATAATTCCAAAGCATCGACCAAAAGTGCAAGCATACATGGTTGCCCACCCCATATTAATTGTCTGCATGACTATGATGAGGCTGTTGCTGTGGCCAAACAGATGAAGAAACCTATTATGATTGATTTTACAGGTAATACCTGTGTTAATTGTCGTAAGATGGAGGAAAATGTATGGTCAGATCCTTCTATTTATGGTATTATTGACAATGAGTATGTGCTGGTTTCTTTATATGTTGACGACCAAAACGAATTGCCGGCTGATAAACAAACTGTTTCCAAATTTGATGGTTCTAAAATTGAAACCGATGGAGACCGTTGGACTGACATGGAAACCAATCTTTATAAAAGCAATACGCAACCCTTATATGTACTCGTTGATACCAGTGGAAATATATTAACGCCACAACGGGGTTATACGCCGGACATTTCAGACTACAAGCAATTCCTCGAAGATGGGTTAAATGCATTTAAAGTGAGCAATGCAAGTAGTAGCGCCCGGAAGTCTGTTTTTAGCTCAAACCCTCCGATTAAAATTAATTAATTTTACCCAGCGTGCAGATTAGGCAGATTATCCGTAAGCTTTGGGAAGATAAGCCGCTTACCTTGATAGTACTGGCCGGCATATTCTTTCGGCTATTAGCTGTGATATTTTCTAAAGGATTTGGTATGCACGACGACCATTTTTTGGTAGTTGAACCCGCTCAATCTGCCGTAGATGGATATACGCATTGGAAAGATTTTGGCAGCGATACACCCTATAGTATATTTTATCCTGGCTTACATTATTTCTTCTTTATCTACTTAAAGTGGAGAGGATTAACCGATCCGCAAACCAAAATGTACATCATGCGCTCTGTAAATGCGCTTTGGTCGCTTATTACTATTGTGTATGGATATAAGATAGTGAACCTGGTTGGAGGAAAGAAACCGGCAAGGCAGGCTGGAATGATATTATCCGTTCTTTGGTTTTACCCAATGTTTTCAGTTCGTGACTTGGTTGAAATGGCATGTATTCCGCCTCTAATGATTGCTACCTATTTATTAATTCATCCTGACAAAAGCCAGAAAGTAAAAAACTATGTGTGGGCAGGCTTGCTATGTGGATTAGCGTTTAATATGCGCTTTCAAACATTGGTTTTTGATGGTCTTATCGGGTTAATACTTTTATTGCGTAAAAACTGGAAAGGATTCTTTTCATTTTCTTTCAGCAGTCTATTAATGATAGTAGGCATACAAGGTATTGTAGATACTATAATCTGGGGCAAACCGTTCACCGAATTTTCAGAATATATATCCTATAATATTCATAACGCGCATACTTACACCAATGGTCCATTTTATCAATACTTCCTGTTACTTTTAGGCGTACTTGTTCCCCCCATAAGTCTCTTTATTCTTTTTGGATATTTCCGGTCATGGAAAAAATATCCTCTTCTTTTCTGGCCTAGCTTTGGGTTCTTATTGTTTCATTCACTTTTTCCTAATAAGCAGGAGCGATTTATTTTACCTGCCGTGCCATTTGTTATAATGCTCGGTATCATAGGATGGAATGAGTTTTCTGAAAACTCTGCTTATTGGCAGGCACGGAAGAAACTTATTCGGGGATGCTGGGCTTTCTTTTGGATATTGAATATTATTGCGCTCCCAGTAGTTTCTACTATGTATTCTAAACGAAGTAGGGTAGAGGCTATGACATATCTTTCCAAGCAAACGGATGTACATGGAATATTAATAGAAGAAAGTAACGAGTATTCTTACACGCAACCTCCACTTTTTTATCTTAACCGATGGAATATATTAGTACGAGGAATGACAAAAGAGCATTCAACTGCCGATGTGGTTAATTCTTATTCAGGTATTACTGATACAATGGTCCGCCCCAACTATGTGATTTTTTATGGTGCTGAACATGAACCCGAACGTTTTGAAGCCTTCCGAAAGATATTCCCCGATGTTCAGTTTAAAACAGTTATTGAACCAGGCTTTATGGATAAGTTATTATTCTGGCTGAATCCGGTAAATCGTAATCAAAGTGCTTATATATATAAGTTTACCGAAAAAGGAGCGGTGATTCCTCCATCAAAATCCTGAGTAAATAAAGTAAGTCCGTTTGGCATCCCAGCAAAAAGATAATGTGAAGAACCTTCCCTTTTGGTTAATTACCATAGGGATAATAATAGTACTTACGCTACCTATATTGGTAAAAGACGGGATGTTTATGGACGCCATGCTATATACCAGTGTGGCGCATAATCTTAGCCAGGGGATTGGTACCTTTTGGTTTCCGCAGTTTAGTTACAATAATATGTCAGGATTAACTTCCTTTCATGAACAACCCTCCTTGGGTTTAGGTATACAGGCTTGCTTTTTTAAGCTGTTTGGTAGCGGAATGTACACGGAACGAATATATACCTTCCTGATGCTTGTTATGGCAGTGTGGCTTATTGTACTATTATGGAAAGAAATATACCGAAGCGATAATGAATTACAAAAACAAGCGTGGCTTCCGTTACTGCTATGGATAACTATTCCTGTTTGTTATTGGAGTTACTGCAACAATATGATGGAAAATACCATGAACATTTTTGTGTTGCCTGCAGTTTTGTTTTCTTATAGAAGCTGCAAAGCGAACAAGGATGTGATTGTGTATGTATTCTTATCAGGGCTATGTATCTTCCTTGCCTCACTCACAAAAGGCTTGCCCGGCCTGTTCCCTATTGTAATACCTTTTATTTATTGGCTTACTATAGGCAATATTACATTCAGAAGAGTGTTTACGGCTACCCTAATATTGGTAGGTATTCCACTTTTATTGTATAGTCTGCTAATGCTTTATCCTGAAAGCAAGGATAGCCTCACGATATATTTTACAAAGCGGGTTTTAGGGCGTATTCAGAATGAGCCGGTGGTTTCAAGCAGGCTTTCCATTTTGTGGCAATTATTTATGAATATGCTCCCTCAATTGGGACTTGCCGCTATCGTATTGATTATTGCAAAACGAAAACAAATAAGAACAGAAGGGATATATCAAAAAACAGGACTTTTTTTTGTAATAACCGGGCTTGCAGGAACCTTGCCTTTGATGGCTACGCTAGTTCAGAAAGGGTTTTATATGGTGCCTGCATTGCCATACTTTGCCATCGGGTTAGCCATGTACATGGGTCCTTACACAAAAGAGCTTGTGGAAACTATTTCCAACCAGAGAAACATGTACAGGATTATTTCTATTGCGGGGATTGTTATACTTTGCTTCTCACTTGGTTTTACCATTTCTCAAATTGGTAAAACATCCCGTAATAAAGAACTATTGCATGATGTATATGCTATCGGTAAAATTGTACCCGACCATTCGGTAGTTGCCATACCAAATAATTCCGATATGTGGAATGAGTGGGATTTGCAATGCTATCTTATGCGGTATTATAATATTAGTATAGACCCCAATAAGCCTCATATATTTTATGTAGATAATGTAAATCATCATGGCCAACTACCTGAAAAGTATAAGCTAGTGGCGCATTTGGAACAATATGATTTATTTAAAGAAGATTCAGTCAGAGTAAAATAAATTAATCTTTCCCCATTCGCAATTCCTTGGGCGGTCTTACAGATGACGCCCGTGTTATGGCCCTGTCCCCGAAACGTTTTCGTATCCTGTCCATAGCCTGGTATAGGTTCATCATCTCTTCGGTATCGTCGAACAGGTCTATCTGGTTAAGCCCCGATACTAAGTCGCTGAAACGTACACCTATCAAGCGGACCAAAGGGGTTCCCTTATAATTTTTGTCAAACAATTCCAACACTTTTCTTAGTAGAATATGGTCGGCTGCAGTATATGGGATATGCGTTTGAAAGGTGTATGTTTCAAAGTCGGAATAGCGTAATTTAAGCGTGACACAAGCTCCTACTTTTTTCATTTTACGAAGTGAAAATGCCAATTCATCAATCATTCCAATCAAAACATTCTTCAGTTTTTCTTTATCGTTCGTGTCTTTGTGAAAAGTGGTTTCAGTGCTTATACTTTTTTGTTCGTGAAATGGTATGACGGGAGAATTATGGATACCATTGGCTTTTCTCCAGATAGATTCGCCATTTTCACCTAAGGCATTGTACATGGCTTCTTTTGTCATCTTCTGGATAGATTCAATTTTCTCCATCCCCATATTGCTCAAAACGACATAGGTTTTTGCCCCAATACCTGGTATTTTTCGAATTGATAAAGGTGCTAAAAAAGCTTTTTCAGTTCCCGGCTTAATATATTTTTCTCCGTTGGGTTTCGCTTCATTAGTGGCCATTTTCGAAACAGTCTTGTTCACCGATAAGCCAAATGAAATAGGCAACCCTGTTTCTTTGATAATGGTTTGTCGTAATTCCTTTGTCCATAAAAGACTATCCTTGATAAAACGGTCCATGCCCGTAACATCGATATAATGTTCATCAATCGAGGCCTTTTCTACAACCGGGGCACGTTCTTCGATAATACGAGTTACTTTGCGGGAATATTCAGAATAGAGCTCCATATCCCCCTTAATAAATATTGCAGTGGGACAAAGCTTCTTAGCTAATTTGCCCGGCATGGCGGAATGAATACCAAACTTGCGTGCCTCATAGCTGCACGAGGCAACTACGCCCCTGTCTGACGAGCCACCAATGATTACAGGCTTTCCTAATAGAGATGTATCTCTCAGGCATTCTACCGAAACAAAAAATGAGTCTAAATCAAAATGTGCTACCCGACGGTCCATAAGTTTTATAAGGGATGGGTTATAAGGAATAACCTACGAATGCAATTTAGTTATAATTATAACAAAGGTTCTTTTTATTAGGTTTTTTTGAATCAGAAATATGCTTGAGATAAGTTGATGTATTAATCACTTTTTCTATCGTAAAAATGGGTGAACAATAACAGGGGAAAAACAATAAAAAACAATGAAATAATAATAAAAAAGCAGTCGTTTGGTTATTAACGCTGCTTGATAATGAATCGGTTGTAAGATGTTTTATTATAAATAACAGTAAAATGAAATAAAAGGAGCATTCAAGGGTATTCAATATGGGCGTCAAAATGGCATTAGAAAGTGGATTCATTTTTTCGAATTTTTTTCTTGGTAACAAGCTGCAAAAATAGTGCCTGAAATATCGTAATATGGAAAAGTCACTGACTGTTTTTTTCTTAGCCCGTTTTGAAACCTAGTCCAATGCCAATACATTTTTCCGGAAGAGACGGAATGCGAGTAACGTAAATGTTGCACCAATAGCAAGCAATACGCCAACTTTGGTTAAAAATGTAACTCCAATTGGGAGTTCACGCCATAGAATATCGTAAAATCCTTGTATCGACCAATAGTTGATGGATATAACGCTAATATTCTGCATCCATTGAGGCATGATAAACGTAGGCACCATACTGCCCCCGATTACTGACATGGAAAGGATTATTAAGGTACTCATGCTTTGCAACTGCTGTCTTGATTTTGCAAAAGTGGCGAGCAGTAATCCGAATCCGGAACAGGCAAATGCAGTAGCAAATATTAAAATGCCAAGTGGAAGGACTTTATCTGCTATATGTAAGTGAAATATAACAGAAGAAAATGCAAACATAAAAGTAAGCTGAACTGAGGCAACTAAAATAGAGGCTGCCATTTTACCCAATAAAATTTCTGCCGGGTGAACGGGGGAGTAGAGGAGTCTTTTTAAGGTGCCTTGTTCTTTTTCATCTAATAAGCCTCCACCCATGCCGGTGAGTGAAAAAAGCAGCATCATTACGGCAGTGCCGGCTACAGCCTGCACCAACCCTAAATTACCTGTTTTAGTACTTATTACCGAAACTGTTTGAAGCTTTATAACGGCTTCCAGATTAGTTCCGCCTGTCGAATTGCCGGATTCCTGGTTAGCTATAACTTTTGCAATTACCGCTTTGCGGGTTGCACTGTCCATGCCCGGGGATTGTTTGTCAATATTTTTTATAATGGCATTTTTAGCCATGAATTTGCCTACGCTACCATAAACTGTCCGCGACAAGAGTGATTGCAATACGCCTGTTTCCTGGGGCTTCGCGGCATCGTATTGAAATTCCCATGGCAAATGCCTCATGGCGGCCACCGAATCTGCAAAGCCTTTATGAAAAACTAATAGAGATGCTTTTTTTCCCCGTTTTATCAAATCAATAGCGCTATCAAAGGTGCATGGTATTACGTCAATCATCTTAACAGAATCAATGTCATTGATAGTTTGCTTAGTGATTTTTGAATTATCCTGATCACAAACTAGCAAAGGAATTTTTTCGATGCTGTCATCTCCGCCCGCTCCTCCAAAGGCAAGAGAAAACACACTGATAAGTATGGCAGGAAGAAGGAAGGTAAGCATTACGGCCCGTCTGTCCTTTAAAAATGCCTTGAGTTCTTTTTTGAATATTTTAAACATTAGTCTCTAAGTTGTTTTCCGGTCATTTTTAAGAATACATTTTCCAAATTAGCTTTCTGAATATCTATGTGATGAATTTCATACCCTGCTTCCGAGCAGCTTATTACACAACGTGTAAGGTCTTTTTTAGAATTATCGGTTTGAATATAAATAGTGTGGTCTGTTACTTTTACTTCCAGATTCAGTTTGGCTGCAATAGCTGATTCATCCGGCGATTGGTTGCACTGCATCACAATCACATCTTTGATTTCGCTTTGTTTTTTCAGTTCATCCAATGTTCCCTGTGCTACAATTACACCACTATCAATAATTCCTATGCGGTCGCAAAGCCTTTCAGCTTCTTCCATATAATGGGTTGTGTAGATAATCGTCATGCCTTGCTTATTTAATGATTCTATCAATTCAAAAATCATGTTGCGGCTTTGTGGGTCAACACCTACAGTAGGCTCATCAAGCAATAATATTTTAGGTGAATGAAGTAATGCACATGCCAGGTTAATGCGTCGCTTCATTCCACCGGAATAACCCTTTATTTTTTCATTTTTGCGGTCTAAAAGACCTACGAGTTGCAAAAGTTCTTCGGCTTTTTTTTGTAATTCATTACTTTTAAGCGAATGCAAGCCTCCCCAAAACAGCATGTTTTCCCATGCAGTAAAATTAGAATAGAGCGCAATTTCTTGCGGTACTACGCCTAATATTTTTTTCACTTCCTCTGGAGATTTTTTTATGTCCAGCCCATTTATAAGAATTTCTCCCGCATCAGGTGGGAACAAAGTGCTGAGCATATTAATGGTAGTGCTTTTTCCCGCTCCGTTTGGGCCCAACAATCCATAACATTCACCTGTGCTAATAAAGAAACTGATGCCTTTAACAGCATGAATATCTCCGTAACTTTTTTGTATATTCTTTACATCAATCATTATTGCTCAAAAATAATATTTTCTTCTTTAATAGGTATATCTCCTTTTATACGCAGAAAAATATTGGTAAGGGTTACTACATCACTGCCGCAGTAACGCACTATTTTATCTAATTCTTTTTTGTCCCAATAGTAAGTGCCTACCATGCTTCCGTCCATATCCTGTTTAGGGCTTGGAAGTCCCAGGATATAGGCCATAAGATTAAGGGAAGTGAATGCTTTATAATCTCCGAATTTCCATAATTCCAATGTATCAATCAGGCTCACTTCCCAAGGCTTTTTTCCTGAATTATCAAGCAAAGCAGGAATAGAAAGTCTGTTAATTATCATCCGGCGGGCAATATACGGGTAGTCAAATTCCTTTCCATTATGTGCACATAACTGCACGGGCCGGTTACCAAAAGGTTTGTGATTTTCCAGGAAATAAGTAAATGCTTGTAGTAAGCTTATTTCATCGTCTCCCGCAAAGTTCCGGATATGCAATGTATCTTTTTTAATAAATCCGATTACAATGCAAATTATTTTGCCAAACTCAGCATATAGTCCTCCTCTGCTATATGACTCAGGAATAGTTTCATTTTCTTTTAAAAGCTTTTGCCTGGTAATTTTTTCTTCCCAAAGGTGTTGCAGTGGGGCAGGCACATCGTTGAAATTGGAGTACTGGGGAACTGTTTCAATATCGAGGAAAACAATATTTTCCTTTTCCATAGGAGTTAGCATCATATCAATTCAGAATTAATAAATAGCACTTTATTTTAATTTTTCTAAAACTTTCAATAAAACTTTCTTTTCATTTTCCCAGCAAAGAATCTCTTTTGCTTTCGCAGCGTTCTTTTTCCAGGTGAGCCATCTGTCCTTGTCTGATAGCATATATTTTATTTTGGAAGCTATCTCTTCAGGGTTATGCGATTCAATACAAATTCCTACCTGGTATGTATCAACAATGTTTTTTACTTCCACCAGCGGCGAAGCAAGAATAGGTACTTCTGCCTGTATATAATCGAATAATTTGTTGGGCAGGCTGTATCGGTAATTGATATTAGTGTCTTTATCCATGCTGAGCCCAATATCTGCATGGATGGTGTATTGCATCAGTTGCTCAAACGGGAGTTTAGGCATGAATTTTACCTTTTCTATAAGATTTAATTGATCGGCTAATTTTTTCAAACTTTCAATTGCATCGCCGCCTCCTATAATCAGGAGCATGCAATTATCAAGATAATTCATAGCCTCAATGGCTTCTTCAGCGCCCCGGTTAATATTTATTCCCGCACCTTGCAATAGAATAATGTTTAGGTCAGGTGGCAACCCGATAGATTCACGGGTAGCTTTTTCTGGCAATGTTTTTCGCGTAGGAACGTTTCTCATAATTTTTACGTCCACTCCAAATTCATCGTGGTATAATTTAGCCATGGAATTATTAACAGTAAACATAAATTTTAGCCGCGGAATCAATAATTTCTCCAGGCTTTTCCAAGTCTTTCTTTTGAATGGAGTTTCAGCTAATTCCGGCACACCTGTGAAGTATTCGTGGCTGTCATAGATTATGGGCGTGTGTTTCAATTTAGATATAACATAATTGGGAAATAAGGTATCCAAATCGTTAGAAAAAATCAAATCTGCTTTGTGAAATAACAAGTATAAAAATAGCCGTATTTGAAATTCAACATAAAAGGGAACCCCTTTAAAGAAAAGCAAGCGCATTCTACGGTGGGAATAGGGCCGGGGAGGCATAGAAAGGCTATTTTTAAGTATCCGGCCAACTAATAAAACGTCATACCCGCACTCGGTAAGTGTAAGGCACGTCCTATTGACACGCTGATCGGTTACCAAATCATTTATTACAGATACTATGGCTTTCTTTCCCATAGCTGCTGGTTATTAGCTAATGGCTATTAGCCGTTTTACAATTTCATCGGTGCTTATTCCTTCCGCTTCGGCTTTGTAGTTGCGCACAATACGGTGACGCAGCACCGGAGTTGCGATAGCTTTTACATCTTCAATATCCGGAGAATATTTGCCATATAAAGCCGCATGACATTTGGCCGCAATTACTAAAAACTGTGATGCCCTTGGGCCTGCGCCCCAAACAATATATTGCTTAGCCACTTGATTTGCTTGCGGATCGTCTGGTCTTGTTTTGGCAACCAGTTTTACTGCAAATTCAAGCACATTATCTGCTATGGGGATTTTGCGTACCAGCTTTTGAAAATAAAGTATTTCCTCCGCATTAAGTATCTTGTTCAGCGTAACCTCCTTATCAAAGGTGGTACTTTTCACAATTTGCAATTCTTCGGAATAAGATGGATAATCTACCCAGATATTAAACATAAACCTGTCTAGCTGGGCTTCGGGCAGGGGGTAAGTTCCTTCCTGCTCAATGGGGTTTTGCGTAGCAAGAACAAAAAACGGGTTTCCTATTTCATAGCGTTTTCCACCTACGGTTACGGCCCTTTCCTGCATGGCCTCCAACAAGGCTGACTGGGTTTTGGGTGGTGTACGGTTTATTTCATCGGCCAGGATGATATTGGCAAATAAGGGACCTTTAATAAACCGGAAATTACGGGTTTCGTCCAGTATATCTGTCCCTAATATATCGGAAGGCATCAAATCGGGCGTGAACTGGATACGGTTATATGATAATCCCAGCGTTTGGGAAATAGTATTCACTATAAGGGTTTTAGCAAGGCCGGGGACACCAATTAATAAACAATGCCCTCTTCCGAAAATGGAAATGAGAAGATCTTCCAATATTTTTTGCTGGCCTACAATTACTTTTCCTATTTCTTTACAAAGCTCTTTATACTTAACTCCAAAAGCATCGACAGCTTCAACATCCGACTGATAATTCATAAATGAATGGATTTAATACCACAGTTAAACTCACAAAAATAGTAACATAACAGTACCCAGAAATTAAATTTTAATTGTCTTTCAAATGGCCTGCATTTATTTAAACGTTTTGTTCATTTTGATTAGTCTTGATTGGGGTTCTGTAAAATCATCTGTAAATCAACTGTTTATGTCTATTTTTCATAGATTTAAACCAAGGTGGGTTGTAAAGTGAAGCGATGTGCTAAATATTAGCGATATTTGAACAGAGAATATTAATAACAAATACCCAACGTTCGCGGCAGGTTACACATCTACCGTATAAAACCACCTGCTTTTGGAAATTTCTGAAGAAGAGTTAATAAAAGGGTGTCTTGCATCCATACCGGCATTTCAGCAAATGTTGTACAAACGTTATGCTGCCAAAATGCTTACGGTATGTATGCGGTATGCCGACAGCCAGGAAGAAGCAGAAGACGTTTTACAAGAGGGATTTATTATTGTATTTGAAAAGATGCACCAGTTCAGGATGCAGGGTTCTTTTGAAGGGTGGGTAAGGAGAATAATGGTAAATAAGTCGTTAGAGCATTTACGGAAGAGCAGCAAAATATTTCCGGTAATGAATATAAATAATGTAAAAGATAAATTCATTAGTACGGAAGATGTATTGAGTCAATTGGCATCGAAGGAATTACTTAAAATGATACAGGAACTGCCGCCAATGTATAAAATGGTATTTAACCTTTACGTGTTTGAAGGAATGAGCCACAAAGAAATAGCGGCTAAAGTCGGAATAGCTGAAGGAACGTCCAAATCGAATCTTTCAGATGCAAGATCATTATTGAAAAGGAAGATATACCGCAATATGGAAAGAGAAGAAAAAATTATTTACTTTGAACAAGGTGCACATGGGGAATAATATAGATGATATTTTTAAAAAGGCCATAGAGCCTTTGGATACCGAGCCCTCCGAAGAATTTTGGCGGAAAGCCGCCGAAGACATTATTGCGAAGGGCAGTAAGGCTACCGAAAAGAGAGTTTTCCGGTGGAGGGCAATAGCATTTGTACTAGGTACAGGGCTAGTGGTATTAGGGTACTTTACCTACAGAATGCAGAACAGCCTGGAACATGCCAATCAGCAAGTGAAAGTTGTTGAAAACGACCCAACTAAACAAGTCAATAAATTAACTGAAAATAACACAGCTAAGGATGAAGATAAAACTACTTTAAAAACTATTGTAAACAAGAACAATCTAACTAACAAAATACACAACGTCCACACGGTAACGAATGGTACTTCTGAATATCATCCGGTGGTAGCAAGTCAGGCTTCGGTTATAGCGAATAACCCTTACCATAAATCGGATAATTCGTCTGTTAGTTACACAAATGCCAATCATGCAAAAATAGGTGTGGCAACGAATTATAAAAAGCCTGCTATCCGGGTAAGTCATAAACCGGTTGATATAACATCGTCTGCCATTCAAAAGAACAATGCAATAGTTTCCGCTACCTATAATAAGAACAATAATCAGGAAAATAACCCTGTTCAAGCAAAAACGTATGCATTTGTTCGACCACCTTCTCAAATAGCAGATACAGCAACCAATCAAGATGATGTATCCGATACTACAACAGATTTAGTTATTCAAGGGAATCAAAGTGCCACTGGTCAGACTGGTTTACCAAAGCTTTCCCCAACAGATAAAGCGACTGCAAATGACAGCCTTTCCAAACTGAGTATTTCTGTATTTTTCTCTCCCGATTACCTGGTTGCGTATGGATTTAATTCTCCTTATTCATGGGGGACACAGATTGAAAATGCTATAAAACAAGGCGAAAAAGAAAAGTTCTCTTATACCACTGGGGCGAAAGTTGAATATGCGCTTTCTCCTAATTTTACAATAGGCGCCGGTGTTGCTTATGAGGAATATTCATTTAATGTCAATCCCGGCACTATATATGCACAAAAGCAATCAGATGGTGATATTGGGTATTATTTTACAACAAGTTCTGGCGTAGTTGAGTGCCCTTCATATGGCCATACTGCATTGAACGATAGTATTAAGATGAATGCATCATCCAACAGGAAATACCTGCAGGTGCCATTGCTTGCAAAATATTTTTTAGTGAATGCTAAAAAATTAAGATTTTATGTGGTAGCTGGACTGGAACCCTGTTTTAATTTAGGGGATAACACCGTTATGAACTGGCAGAATTACTGGGGTGGAAGTGGAACTGTAAATGCAAATAGCGTGCAGGGTTCAAGGAATTTTTACTTTTCATACTATGTGGGCATCGGAGCTACGTATAAAGCAGGGAACCATCTTTCCATATATGTAGAACCCGGCTTGCATAATGCAGTTACACCTATTGACGATCAAATAGCAGTAACCACCAGCCCAAGGTTATTTAGTGCATCAGTGGGTTTAACATATACAGTAAAGTAGATTCTGCTACCGTTGATATATCATGAAGAGTAAAGTGCTTTTATTTAATCCCCGCAGTGCAAGCTCAAAGCCCCGCATACCTAATTCTATTCTTAATATAGCTGCAAGTATCGATGGGAAGTATGAGTACGTTATTGTAGATGGCAACCTGGAAGATAATCCGTTTGCTAAAATTGACTCCTATTTATCCCAAGGCGATATTGGGTATTTTGCCAGTACGGTAATGCCTGGCCCACAATTAAAACAAGCTATTCCTTTTACAAAAAAAATAAAGGAGAACTATCCCGAAATAAAAACTATCTGGGGAGGGTATTTTGCTTCCAATCAAGCTAAAACAGCTATTAATTCGGGCTTTGTTGATGTGGTTGTGTATGGTCCGGGTGACAAATCATTTCCATTGTTGTTGGACGCTTTTAACTCAAATACATCATTACATGGTATTAGTAACCTTATTTTTAAGGAAGGCGACCAGCATATAAAAACAGCCAAAGATGAGTTATATGACCAGGATTTATTACCTACTTTGCCGTATGATAAACTGAACTTATTTTACCCGTTATATAAATATTTTGGCAAAACCTATTTAGGGGAAAAAACAATAGCCTACCATTCAAGTGTAGGATGTCCATTCTCCTGTTCGTTCTGTGCTGTAGTTCCAATCTATAATGCCCGGTGGAAAGCAAAATCAGCGCAAAGTGTTTATAAAGATATTAAATATTTAAAGGAAAATTATGGTGGCACTGCCATTGAATTTCATGATAATAACTTCTTTGTTTCGGAGAAAAGAACCATTGAGTTTTCAAAGCTTATAAAGAATGAAAATATGGGCTGGTGGGGAGAAGCAAGGATAGATACCCTTAGTAAGTATCAGGATTCTACACTTGAATTGATGCGGGATGCAGGGTGTAAGATGATCTTTTTCGGGGCTGAGTCGGGGAATGACGAGATGCTGAAAAAGATGAATAAAGGCGGTACCCAATCAGGCGAAATGATTAAAAATTTTGCAAAGCGGTTGCGTAAATTCGGTATTGTTCCTGAATACTCTTTTGTAATGGGAACCCCTGCTGAAACGCCTGAAAAGGTGATGGAACTCATAGATAAAGATATTGCCTTTTTGTATGAAGTGAAAGAAGCTAACCCTGATACAGAGATTGTTATTTATGTATATAGCCCCGTGCCTACCGAAGGTTCCGATTTATTTAATGCTGCGTTAAAGACAGGGTTTCGTTTCCCTGAAAAACTAGAAGACTGGCTTAACCCTGAATGGGAAAAATTTGATTTACATAAAAACCCTCTTACACCTTGGCTAACTCCGGCAATGGTGAATAAAATAAAAAATTTTGAAACAGTTTTGAATGGTTACTATCCTACCGTTTCAGATATTAAGCTTACATCCTTTCAGCGGAGAGTTATGCATATCATTTCATCCTGGAGATATAAAGCAGGTTTCTATCATTTTCCCTATGCCATTAAAGCCCTGCAAAAATATTGGTTACACTATCGTCAACCCGAGATAGAAGGGTTTTAACCATGCGTTAAGTTTTTTTATTTTTATTTTAAACTTTGTTGTATTTATGCAGTCGTATTGCTAATAACACAAATTAATTAAAATAAACATGAAAAAGATTATTAAAAGAACCGGTTTTTATTTATCCCTGTTTTTGGCCGGAATGATTTCTCCGGCATCAGCCCAACTTAGCCCCGTTATTACATCGTGGGTTCTTAACACGAATAATGCTACGGGGTACGGTGGTATACTTTCTAACGTTCAAGTGGTGCAATATGACCCAACGGATGTCTATGTTAGTTGTACCTGCATCCCTGGATATAGCATTGGTCCATGGAATGGCAATCCTAATTTGCCCAGCAATCAGAATTTTGTATTTAAAATAACACGTAGCCCTCAAAAAAACTTGGGTAAGCCTATTGTGATGGGGTTGGGCCCGATCGGGGTATGGAGCAATGGGGTAGCTCTGTATAATGCAAGTGATGGCATGACTTACAATAACGATGGAGTATGGCATCGCAATGCATATTACTTCGAAGGTCCCAGCTTCGATAATTGCCTTGGCCATCCCGACCAATCAGGTTGCTACCATCACCACGTTAATCCCAAGTGCCTTTATAACGATGCCGATAGTACCCATCATTCTCCTATTATCGGGTATGCGTTTGACGGGTATCCAATTTATGGGGCTTATGGCTATGCCAACACCAATGGAACAGGCGGTATAAAGCGTATGCGTCCCTCATATCAATTGCGCAAAATGGTGAACAGGGATACACTTCCTACCGGTGCAGTTGCTACACAATTTGGCCCTGCTGTAAGTGCAACTTATCCGCTTGGCGATTTTATGGAAGACTATAAGTATATAGCCGGTTCTGGTGATTTGGATACAAATAACGGGAGATTCTGCATAACTCCTGAGTATCCTAATGGAACATACGCTTATTTTGTAACCATAGATGAAACTCTGACTCCGGTATATCCGTATACGCTCGGTTTAACTTACTACGGGACTGTTCAATCGGGCAATACAGGGCCAGGTAGCGGCCACAATACTCCTCCTGACTCTACTATCATATATACGGGAATAGCTAGTTTGGCAAGAAAACAAATTAACATTACACTTGAACCAAACCCGGTTACCGACTATGCCTATTTTTATATAGATCCTGCAAGTGATAATAATATTACCGGAGAACTTTACGATATAGCTGGAAAGGTACTAAAAACATATCAAAGCCTGCAACCAAGTATGAGTTACTCTATCAACTTTACGGAATATCCGGCAGGAATTTATTTCTTGCGCCTGCAAACTTCAAATGCTACTTTTGCAAAGAAGATTGTTAAGGTGCAATAATGTACAGAAAGATAATCTATAGTATTAGTGTCATAGCAGCCCTTGTGGCTGCTATGTCATTTAGCGCTCCTGCGAATACAAAACTGATCATACGGTTTCATAATTACGTGGGCGATAGTCCATTGATTTTTGATTCGGTTTCTTATAAAAACCAACTTGGGCAGCCTTATCGTGTAACCATGTTTAAATACTATGTTGGAAATTTTCATTTCAAGAATAAGGAAGGGAAAGTATATATATCCAAAGGATATTTTTTAATTAATCAGGAAGAACAGGCTTCTATGCAAATAACAATAGATAGCATCCCTGTAGGAATGTATTCGGCCATTAGTTTTACCCTTGGGGTTGATAGTATTGATAATTGCAGCGGTGCCCAGTCAGGGGCATTGGACCCTGTTAATGGAATGTTCTGGGCTTGGAATTCAGGTTATATTTTTCTGAAGATGGAAGGTATTTCATCTGCTTCTAATTCAAATGGGAAACGACTCGAATTTCATATTGGAGGATACAAAGAACAAAATAACTGCATTAAAATAATTCAGCTGATGCTTAAACAACCAATTGATATTGGACCAACAAATACCGCGGTAATTGATATTAAGGCAGACGTGAATCGTTTATTTTCATTACCCAATCCCGTAGATTTTTCTAAAGTATCCTCTGTTACCGATTTTCATAGTGCAAGGCCCATCGCAGATAATTATTCCTCTATGTTTAATGTTATGGATGTAAGCAATTAGCCTATCATGAAACGGAAACTATTATATCTCTTTGCATTCTTCTTTTTTGTTCTATTATTTATGAGTGGTTTCATAGATGATAATCCATATTTTAAAATAACACAAAAGGATGTGGTGTTTAGTATTCCTAAAGGCTTTCCTAAACCGGTATACGATTTCAAGAATAACATACCAACTCCAACAGGTTTTGTACTTGGGCGAAAATTGTTTTATGATCCTATTTTGTCTAAGGATAGCTCCATAAGTTGTGGGTTTTGTCATCAGCGCATAGCCGCATTTGCACATATAGATCATGCGCTCAGTCACGGTATAAACGGATTGATAGGAAAAAGAAATGTACCTCCCTTGCAAAATTTGATTTGGAACACTTCTTTTATGTGGGACGGCCGAATAAATCACTTGGAAGTACAGCCTTTATCACCTATCACCAATCCTATTGAGATGAATGAATCGATAGGAAATATTATAAAAAAGCTCCAGCGAAATAAGGAGTATGTAGCAATGTTTAAAACGGCATTTAATGATAGCGTTATTAATTCGAAAAACATGTTAAAAGCGCTGGCTCAATTTACGGGCCTTATGATTTCGGATAATTCGCGCTACGATAAATATGCGAGGGGAGAAGATACACTCTCCATCTCCGAATTAAAAGGATTGCAGCTTTTCCGGGATAAATGTGAGCAGTGCCACAAAGAGCCGTTGTTTACTGATAATACCTTTCGCAATACCGGACTTGCTGCAGATACTAGTCTCAATGATTCAGGTGTTGCAGCTATTGATGGCCAGATGAAAGATTTTCGAAAATTTAAAGTACCAACATTAAGGAATATAGAAATGACCTATCCATATATGCACGATGGGCGATTCAGAACGCTTAAACAAGTATTAGACCACTATACTCAAAAATTTACAAAAGAAAGTGGTGCAGATCCCTTATTGGTAAAAGCAATTCAGTTGTCAGAAACCGATAAAACGAATATTATAGCATTTTTAAAGACATTAACAGACGAAACTTTTCTTCACGATAGGCGTTTTGCCGATCCAAACGGCCATTATTAGTGGAAGAACAAGATTAAAAGCGCATATTATTCCTGTACCTTACTGCTTATTCCCCACTCCTTATTACATTTGCCCTATGCCTAACAAGAAAGAGTGGTATCGCAACTGGTTTGATTCTCCTTATTATGACCTGCTATATAAAGACAGGAACCAAGAGGAAGCCGATATGTTTGTGCACAACCTGGTAAAGCATTTGTCTCCTCCTAAAAATGCCCTCATGCTTGATTTGGCTTGTGGAAAAGGCCGGTATTCCATTGCGCTTAATCGCATGGGCTATAACGTTACTGGAATCGACCTTTCGCAACGCAAAATTGAAGCTGCAAAACAATACCAGAATAAAACGCTTTCATTTGCGGTGAATGATATGCGTATGCCATTGCAGGCAAATAAGTATGATTATGTGTTCAACCTGTTTACCAGTTTTGGTTATTTTGATAATGAAGAGGAAAACAAGTTGGTCCTTTCGAATGTGTATAGCTCCCTAAAAAATGGGGGAACATTTGTTCTCGATTATGTGAATGGTGAAAAAGTAGCCAGGCATCTTATGCGACAGGAAAAATGTTCTATTCACGGGGTGTTTTTTAGTATTAAAAGGTATGCAAAAAATAATCTTATTATAAAAGAGATTGATATAACGGATGGAAAAGAAAAATGCAGCTTTTCTGAAAAGGTAAGTATATTCTCAGAGCCCAAATTGAAACAGTACATTACCGAGTGCGGATTTGAAATAAGTGAAACACTCGGTGACTACCAATTGCATAAATTTGATGCCGAAAAATCGGACCGTTTAATTATAATTGGCATAAAACCGGGGATTCGTTTGGCATGACGGAAGAATTTTTACAATATATCTGGAAACATGCCCTGTTGGACAGGTCACTATTAAAAACTACAGATGGTAGTATGGTAGAAATAATACATGCCGGGTTACACAATTCCGATGCCGGTCCTGACTTCTTTAATGCAAAATTGCGGATTGGAAACACTCTTTGGGCAGGAAATGTAGAGGTACATATTAAATCATCTGATTGGTTAAAGCACAAGCACCAGGATGATCCGGCATATAAAAACGTAATTCTGCATGTGGTTTGGGAAAATGATGTAAATATAACATCGTGGGGTGGTTCTATTCTTCCCGCGCTGGAGTTGAAGAATGTTGTAATTCCTGATATTCATAAGAAGTATGCGGAACTCAAAAACTCTTCTAAGCAAATTCCATGCGAAAGTGAAATTCACAAGGTAACTCAGTTGACACTGCATTCATGGCTCGACAGGCTGGTAGCTGAAAGGCTCGAGCATAAAACAAAATTGGTATCATCAAATCTGGATAAAAGCATTTATGATTGGGAAGAAACTTTTTACCGCCTCATTCTTAGAACCCTGGGCAATCCTCTTAATTCGGAAGCATTCGAGCATCTTGCAGAAACATTGCCTTTCCGGGTTATCAATAAGCATAGGGCCGATATTTTGCAGGTGGAGGCTTTGTTGCTTGGCCAAGCCGGGTTTCTTAATGAAAAATTCAAGGATAGATATGCCATCCGTTTACAAAAAGAGTATGAATATTTGAGACATAAATTGAATCTGGCAGCACCTATGTCAAAAGCGGAGTGGAAGTTTATGCGGATACGCCCGCCTCAATTTCCAACCATACGGCTTGCCCAGTTTGCAGCGATAATTAATAGAGAAGAGCACT